>JAABUZ0100000095.1_pt1 | contig 209401 bp, 205 predicted proteins | sample 5562091 | NCBI WGS metagenome assembly JAABUZ01 (sample SAMN12813069, study PRJNA571459) | rock metagenome | isolation source: Antarctica rocks | place: Antarctica: Victoria Land, Linnaeus Terrace sud | collected 2015-12-21
AATGCACTTGAGCCGTATTGTTGAGTTCTGAAGATGAAGAAGGTGAGCGGATATAAGTGGTGATGGAATATCATCGGTGGGTTTTGGTGGGATATAAAGGAAGGGAGAATGTGGGATTGATGTAGGTAGGTAGATTAGGTTGGAAGTAGCGGTTGGTGCTTGTGGTAGGTGGTAAGTGTTCTGTTGGGAGGATGCCCAATTTTTGCGCTTTCCCATCTTTCTTTGTCGGGCTTGTAGGAAGTCCAGTTTCGATAAAACCAACGGTGTAATTGCTGCTGAAGTTTGTTCATGACCTCGATGTTCTGAACATGTGGATGAGCTATGGGATTTTTTCTGGTAAAACACCCTTTGGGATACTTTTCAGTAGTGATAATAGATCATAGCGGTTTAGGCGAAATAGCACAGACTGTAGGGATGACGTGGCGATAGTACGGAGGTTGTGGAAACAAGAGATTCGAGTGGTCTATTGACTTTTGTAGCCGGCGCAGTAATAGATGGTATAGCTGTATAAACGCGTCGCAATGCAAAAATCCATGATCTCTCAATTCATGTGAACCAGTCACCCTACTTTCAACTCCGACGCTTCATTTATGGAAACTCGTGCCATCCGTGCCGGGGCCTCATGTACTCCGCGAGTATCTCGTATGGCTCACCATTATGCACGTCTGCCTCCATCTCGAGTACCGAGAGATATGCTTGAAGCTCGACTGGTGCTGTGGAAGTATCGTCCATCTCCTGGATTGAGATGTCGGGTATGTCGTTCCCAGGAAGTTCATTCGTAGAACTACCGAAGCGCCGGGTTATCGCGGCTAAAAATTCATGGGTGGAGCTGCCCACAATGTAGGAGGAGTCCGAGTAGCGAGAAATAGTGTCATCGTCTGGCGCTGGGGCGTAAGGGGACAGTGGACCAGACCACTGGCCGCGGCGCCTCCGTTGCGAGAGGGTGCGTCTTCTGTCGAAGTTGCTGCCGAGCTGGCGGGTGACTACGATGAATTAGTTACTGTTTTCCGGAGTTCGATATATTTATAGGGAGTGATGACTATGGAAAACAGAGGGGCTAGATGGGGTAAGAGGTGTCTCTGCTGGTACCTTTCTGACTATTCTCTTGCTGTAGTGTTCGAGGAAAGCCACTGATAGGGATGTAGGAATTCTCGTCTTTCAGACATATAAAGATCTCTGAGGACGCATGGTGGCGCGATATTCGAAATTTAATAAGTTCCAATTGAAAGCGTCCGTCGCGAATCATGTCATCAATGACTTTGTGGCTGATTGGGACAAATTCAGCTAGGGAGGGCGCCCGATACTGCTCCTGGATGACAAAGAAAGGGCTATGGGTATCATATTGACAGTCTCGGAGATACATTCCAAGGTCCCTGACATGCTGGGAACCTGGAATGAACCGGCAGTTTATATGACCTGTTAGGGATCATCAGTGTTTATACAGAAGTATCAGAGCCACTACACCTACCTGTACACGTGTAGGACCCATCGTCCTCTGTTGCAAGCTTAACTTTCTCAAAATAGAAACTTGAGGCAATAAGATCCTGGGCCACATCTGAGATCCGTGGGTCGCGGCTCCATTGCTTTCGGGCGGTATTTTGGAGCTCGTCTATGCTATCGACATCATCCAGCTTTGGCGGCGCTTCTTCAAGTTCGACATTTAGGCGTCTGTAACGGCGCTTCTGTTCTTGTGAGGGTGATAGTCCCTCTAAGTACTCTCGCCAAATCCTCTCGGAATCAAGACTGCTTTCTATATGGTCAACTGCAATGCGGTAGTATGCCTTGATATTTGACCCAATCCCATGTCTTCGAACCGCTTTCGAAGGACGCTTGGGAGTCGGTAGTGTTTGACAGCAACCAGAGCCGATCGACAGTAGAATGTCAGGGGGTAAGTGAGCGGTATCAGGCCAAATCAGCTTGCGTTCCGACTCGGCTATATTTACTGGGTTATTGTGCCATATGCCTCCATCGATATATGTCTGTTTCGAAGGCTCATGCGGAAATGGTTTGTAATAAGTTGGTGCCGCAGAAGTGGCTCGAGCACTGTTGTGTTGGCTTAGCTTCGTCACTGCAATACATAGTATATTGTTTCCTTACGCTTCCCAGATGTCCATTTCAGCTTCCGGTTTTTCGGGTCGCTGAAAGATATAGCTCCCTATTCGATAAGTTAGCTGCAGGAGACGCGACAATAAAGAACAATTAGCTAACTCTTCTCTTCACGGTCAATGGTGCGATTATAATTAGACAATACAATAGGTTGTAGCCCGGCGGCTGAGGTGGTGGTCAAAGCAACCTTAGAAAGGGTCTCCACCAAGCGCTGACCACCGAAAAGAGGATCTGAAGAAAAAGCGCCCTGTAGAGCTTTCTGCAAAGGCTGCGTTGAGTAGATGCTACCGTTATGGGCTTGGATCATCTGCGAAATACCCCAGATGCTATGGCCTCTGCGTGGCGTGAAGGCTGGTCTGCAAAGCGATTTAAATTCGTCGATGCAACGATCAATGTTCCATCCTTCTACACCGATTCCTAGGGCTATAATCCCGCCAGCACTAATTTTGGAGTCAATGTTGCCCCAGATATTCTACTTCAGGGAGTAGTAAAACCCCAAGAGGCGTAGTCGCTCACCTTGTGCCAACAATCAGGTCAAAAAAAGCCTGAAGTGGAATCTTACCACCCAAAGCCACCTGAATGAGCCGTAGGATCTCCAATTCGGCTATGCCACGTATTCCTCCACTATGAATGACAGATTTATTAGCATATGACTCAAAGATGTGTCCGTAGGATTCTTACCCATCAAGTGTTAAGATCCGAGTGCCGGCCGAAGCTGGCTTGAGGACGATTTGCCAAGGTTTGTCCCATGTCATGGGTCGCTCATGCCATAATGGACAAGAAGTGATCTCCATCAGAACCTTGCCTTTCGCGGCACCGTATGCTTGCAGGCATGGGGTGCAGATAACGTGACTGCAGGGTAACATATGTTCCGGCGGAGCTATGAGGCACGAGAAACACGTCGAGTGACTTACATAGTATTCAGAGGACTTGACGTGTTGAAAAAATGGAGTCAACACGGAGTCCTTGTGGATCCGCGAGGCCACAAGCTCTTCGGGTTCGTAATCGTCGCCAGCCTCGCGGAGCATACTCAGGAGGATTTCGAGATCATGGTGGATCTTGCATTTCCACGTATCACTATAAAATTCCGCTGAAAAGCTTGATTGATAAGGTCCGCTACCGAAAGATTTTCCGTTGCGAAGCTGGTGACCTTTTGGACTGTGACCACTCCTAACATTGGTGCATCTGCCCTCTGAGCTGCTGAATTCACATGGCCAATGGCGATCACAAAAATCCTCTATCGCATCATCGCAGTACACCATATAGTGCTCCCTAAAGATGCTCTCGGCAGTACCTGTGCGTAATTAGCAAGTGTGGGGTCTAACGACGTCGTATCTACCTTTCATTTTGTGTCGTGCAGCGTCTAGCATTATACACGAGGCAACCACGAGACTCAGCTCATCAAATATTACCTTTCCGGTAACCTGATTTTCCAAGACATTCATGACATTAATGGCTAGCTGCAGTATGTTGCCACCAAAATCCTTCGGTATAGGATTGTTCAAGATTGACGCCTTTACAAAATCGAAAGGCATATCTAGATCGCTCGAAAAGTGATCAAAAGCATACTGCAAATAAGGCTGTAATTCATCGGCGTCGAGAAGCATACGCTTCCTTTTTCTTCCAAGACGTGATTCCTTACAAGCTTCACTAATTTCATTGTAAAGTTTGCGTAGTTGTTCGCCGATGAGTTGAGGACGGCCTCTTGTTGGTATGCGCACCACCCGCACGCTAGAATAATAAGAGCAGAGCAGGTCTTGAGCATTTCGAATTGATCTTTTGCGATCTTTCCAAAAGTCTATGTGTTTCTTGAAGCTAGGTTTGTTGAAGATCGCTTTGGAAGCTGTTCTCATAAGGTCCTCTGTTGCGAAGGTGACGTCCCATTGCTGAGGATCTATTGCGTTCTCTGTCGCGTTTAAGGCAATTATAACATGAGGCAGCACAGGCTGATTGGTAGACTTCTCGAGCGCTGTGGAAGCCCAAACAATGAGTTGTTCCACTACGCTTTCAATGGTTCTATATTAGTAGTCAGGATAAAAATTCTATGTATGTATGGCAACGTAGGACCTGTACCTGGAGTTTTTGAGCACAAAGACGCAAACATCAGAAAAGGTATAGAGCAAGCGAGGATATAAATTTTTCACCGAGTATTGACGGCTCTTTTGCTCCGGCGTAATTGCCCAAGTGATTTCTCGTTGGGAACTATGATGCTTCTTCCTCAATCTCTTCTGGAAGGATCCTGTCCTTCTAGTATGGTCAATATCAAAGGCTTGGTTTATATCACGCTTAGCCTGAGCCGCCATCGGTTCTATCTCTCCACCTTCTAGACCCTCGCAATCAGCGTATAGAATTGGAAAGTTAGTGACATAAGTACTTGGATCAGAGTAGAGATGCACATCGCCACTGGTCGGCGTGCTGTGGTTGATGGACCCCACGACTGGAGCCGGACCATGTCTGCCATTGGGTGTGAGCTCGATAAGCATCTTGATGAGAGTACTTTTCCCAGCTCCTGTAATTTGATTAACAATCTCCTACTGATTGGACAGAATACTAACCTGTTTGGCCTACAAAAGAGACTAACGATGGGTACTGGCATCCTTTCCGACTAGAAGAGCAACCGGCCATGATATTGGCGTACCTGCCACAATCTTCAAACGTCAGCTCCTGCATTTCATCCTGTGCAACGCCAAACCATGTCGTATTTTCGTCATCTATGTGAAGCTTTTTCTGTTGCTCATCAGTCATGCTTGGCTCAAGGCAGGCTTTGATTTTCTCCGCAAGCTCTTGATTCGTCTTCTCGTGCGGGATTCCACCAGCAGCCCTGGCGTCCTCCCTGTGTGTGATCTGCATGTCCCAACAAATGTTGCAAAGTGATACGTTGCACACATTGCACAAGCTGCGATCTTCCCCCCACGTTCTGCAAGCTAGACACATCCGCTTTGCCGGTCCAGTAGCACTATTCTTCCGACTTCGGACTGTAGGACCAGGCGACCTCTCGCGGCCCCGAGGAAGGCCATTCGAAGTACTTGTACTAGATACAGACAGTCGTCGATGGATATCTTGGGGATGAAGGGAGCTACCACTGGTTGAGCCAGCAGTTCCGTTGACAGGAGGTTGGAATGGGAGGGGTTGAATGCTTCACAGTCAGTACAAAAACCCTGAACTAGATGAGACAGACTTCACTTACAGCTGGACTTCGGCGTCTTCTATGTCTAATAAGCTGTTTTCCCTGGCCCTTTCAAGAGCCATTTGGAAGTCAGACTTGATACTCGACGGAGGTCGAGGTCGACGACCGTGTGAAGAAATTGCGGCTCCATTTGAATCGAAAGCCTGGGTCAACACTTAGCGACAAGCACTACTTAAACATTTCCCGTCAAATATACTTCGCGTGTGGGGGAAGTATATGGAGTAAAGTAAATCAGTGGCTCGTCGACAATGGGGACTTCATCTCGAGCAAGCTCCCTATACGGACTTCTTGATCTTGTTGCAGACCAGCGTCTTTGTGTAGGCATAGTTGTCAGAGCCGTGGAAGAAATTCAATGCAAGGGATCAAAGATGAACAGGATCGCTATGATTCTATAGAGGCAGGTATATCTTTTTGCACGCGCCCGCAGCCTTGTCACTGTTGTATTTGTTGACGGGAGTACTCCAGTTTATACAGATCCTTAGACGCCTTCCCCTGTATTTGTATCTGCACGTCCTAGAAAACGAACCAATGAACAGGGTTTGCACATCTCTCATGTCAGCCGTTCGTTGAAGATTTGACTTCTTGGGCGGTAGCCTTGTGAGATGATCGCCAGCGAGTAGGGACGAGAAAGAGCCACCGCAATGCGAACGCCGAAAGCGTTCCATGAGTTTTAAAAATAAACACCACTCGGACTATTGGAAGCCTATGTTTCATCATGTTAAGCTTGAGAAATGTTTTGCGTAAACCATTTCTGGTGGTAATTGCTTTTTTTTCAGATTGCGAAGGCGGTTTACATATGTAACAGAAGGGATTTTTTATCGGAACACGATATGCAAGCCATAAGCCATCATGGCGTGTTTTTGCAGGTGGAATGGGAGTATTAAAATCCGTTGGGTACCTAAATAGCAATGTCCTCACAGTCTGTTTCCGATCAAGCAGGGTTTCTCGATCCCGAAGATTCTGGAGCTTCAAAGAGCCTCAAGTGAGCATACATACCTTACCTACATAGATAGCGGATGCTCGCAGAATGTCGGTGAACAACTACCGATTTCCGAATGGAAGAAGAGGCTTAAGAGATACAAAGCATACGCGAAGAGGACAGTTGGACATTGATCTGACCTTTTAGCCACTTAGTCCGATAGCTGACCTGCCCTGCCATCATTTACCTTGTTGAAGAATCTGCATGCGCCCTTGGAAAATAGCACCCCCAGCTGAGCCCTTACTCCAGACTCGTGAGAACACATCGCAACAATTGTATTCGAAGCGCAAACTTTGCCTTGGTTCCGAGATACTGCATGCGTTCAGTGGGATCTCAGAATATGTCGTTTGTTATCGTGGGTCCCTGGGGGTTGAGGATCGGTTACAAAAGTCCGAAGGGTCGTGGCAGACCAAATTAAACGAACCGTACTGATTTGCGAAAGAGGGCCTTGTTTTGACCAACCCATACGATATATTGTACCTCGAAGTTCTTCACTAGGTGCTTGAAAGTGCTTCATGATGCCACAGGACTTTTTTTCGGAATTCTTATTCGAAGATTAATGTATCTTTTAGTGATGGTCAAATTTGGTCTGCCAACGACTTTTGTCGACCCTCGTCCCTCATCACAATCTGGACTGCAACCCTCTCATTTGTTAGGGCATGGTCGCTCTGCTATCATCCCAATTCCTGCAATCCCCAAAGACCAACATCCAAAACCTATGAATCGAGAGAAGAAGATCTTCTCAACAATTACGCATCTAAAAGATTGTAAGTTCCACCCTTCTGCCCCCTCTCGATATCACTCGCAGCTTACCATGAGGTTGAAACGACCCATCGACCAACGTAGCTTCAGTCGCTGCTACCGTCTAACTACTCTACCATGCAAATGAAGCCCGATATCGAGAACTTGACCTTAATGGCGATCGGTCTTATACTTACCGTTCTCGAATGCTTTGTTGCACTTACCATCGTGTTTGCCGTGGTCATTCTCCTGGCTGACGGATCTTCAGCTGTACACTGTCGCCCATGCTTTGCGAGAGCACAGGTGAAAGAAACACAGGACCTTCTTTACTGCGATGGTCCATTCTTCTTCATGCTACCAAGAGACTGATGAGATCTTGCAAGATGAAAAACACAGCACCTCTTCCGTTGATGGCAATGACAGTGTTGATGTCAAACCACTCAAGAATGGAGAAGATACAGTGGATAGGGAATGAGCGTGCATCGAAATATTCTGCAAGTTCAAAGGACTTTAGGGAATGGTCTCGAATTGGATTGTAAATGCCATGGTTCAACAAGCCCACAAACCTATGCATTTGCTGTTCACATTGACCTCCCAAGCCGACGGATCTTTCCAAAGAAACAACTTCGATCGATATGCCACATACCTCACATGTCCTTTACCCTAGGTACTTTACACCGTTACACAGCCTCATTGTCGCCTTAACGAGTTGCTTATGATTTTCGAGTCTTAGGCATTCTACCTCCCGTGCTCTTCGGTTTATCCTCTCCCTTTACAATCTGCGCCTGCTCTCATTTTCTCCCAGTCTCGTGCACAGATATCCTCGTCTTCTTCTCCCTCATCAGGGTCAGGAATGACATCGCCGCCGGCAAGTCGTTGTTGGAATACGAGGTCATAAGGGGGCATATTGATATTTTGGTTGTTGCTGGATAGGAGTCTACTAGGTATCTAAAACTCTACTAGCGGGCCCGAGCCCTATCAGCCCTATGAAGTCGGAGATTACCATCCCCTATTTCCAACAGTGAGAGATCGTAAGAATCGTTGACAAGAGACGAAGGGAAAAGAATTATGATTATCAGATGTGCTGGAAGAGAACATGACTGCGCGAATGCGAGTTAGGAAACGTACAGGAACTGCTGCGGCAATTTTAGGCCAAACTTAGGGCGTTGCGATGCTGAGAGACACTACACGTCCCTAGACTTGATAGCTCGTTATAGCACGCCCACGCGATATTGGAAGAAAGAAGGCGCTTACGCCTTTCCACAAGAGCGCACGTCTACGAAGGAGAATACGTCGCTATCAGCAGCCGGCGATTCGAGAGCAACTTCTTCCCACGAGTGTTACTGCTGATACAGAGAGGTGCGTTCTACAGGCCCTTGATGCACGATGTGACCGCTCACTCAAGCTGAAGCGTCCACAGAATCCTATGTGGCCCAGTCACGCCCCCTCGTCTAAATCGAAAGCGAAAGCGCAATGGATAGCTTGGACACAAACACAACGTCGAGGTAACCGAACAATACGCTCCCTAGAGCAAACGCTAATATTCGCCTCGTTAAAGAGCGTCTTTGCACTGCTACCAACACGCCTCGGGGCAATGAGTTGAGTGGAAAACACAGCCGTTTGATAATAGATAACTATACTAAACGCGGATTATGTTATGTGCTACTCAAAGTCCAACGCCAACAGTACGAAACGTATGAGCAATTTGGTTTTTGTCGGTCGGGAGGTCAATGGTATAGACTCTCAACAACGCTTATGCCGTTGAATTCGCGGATGAAGCTCTCGCTCGCCTTGACCGCCTGCAGGACATGGGAATAGGCCACTCGAGTGTTTTTCTTGGTAGCTAAAGCGTGAGCGATGGTGACCACGTTCTTGATCTAGCAGAAAGTTGATCAGTGGGAGGAGTCTCTGGATGTACTGCATTAGCAAATCTACCTGTCGACCGTTGAATTCCGTGGTGGCCAAGCGTCCTATTTCTTTGCGAGTCACCACCGCTCCTCCTTTAGACGTGTAGGCCTTGTGTAGCATATGTCCCCAGATTTCCGTCGTCTTATACGATCGTTGACACCCAGCTCGATTCGACGAACAAACGTTTGAGGTAGGGCCTGCTTGGGTTGGCTTAATCGCAGTAGTACCTTAGACATGGATTTCGGCTCGGGTTGGCGTATCCGAAGTGTGATGTGAGGTTTTTTAGCCTTGACAGGAACGGATGTCTTTCGGTTTGACAGTATTTCGATCGATCAAACCTGCCAGATGAGGGTCCTCCTCCGCGGAGAGGCAGAAATCTCTGGGAGTCACCGTGTGCGAATGTATGCTTCTATCGTTGTTATCGCCGAAGCTCTTGGGGGAGGAGTATGATAGAGACCGTGAGCGTAAGTACCGAGAGAACGAAGAGTCCTCGTCAGGCATGGGGAGTTTGTAGTCTTTAGCAAATCCTTCCGTAACTCAAGCTCATCACACAGTTCTTTGTATTAGGTTGTTTGTCCCGGACCAAAGTCATCTATCAAGGATAGATGATCGCTATCGGGAGGGGACGTCGGCCCGTTACAAGTCAATTCCGGTGGATCACGTGGACTATCACCGGTAAAAATGTCCGTGAAGGAGACCTTGGACAATATGTGTGGGGTCGTCGGGAGATATTCGATCTATTAAGTGGCGTGGAGATGGCTTATTAATCCAATCGATCTTCGGAGGGTCTTTATTTTGCTTCGAAGGCTGTAATCTTTGTCTATCTCTGTCGTAAGGGCAGTCTTCAACGATTGGGGCTTCTGCGCCATAGCGAAGATTGTCGACCAAGCTTCGAACTTCAAGTCTCCCTTGTGACTGCAGATTGCTGCTAGCCGGTCTTTGAGGGAGCGCTTCGTTCAGAGTAGCAGAGTCATGAAGGAGCAAGCAATTCCACGAGGAAATGAAAGCCAAACGTAATGTTGTCAGTGCTGTAGTTCTCTGGTCGTCGGCGACCAAATGACAGTATTCTCTGTAAGCGCTGCCTCGCTGTGACTCACCAGTAGCCACTGGGCTTCACCTAGTTGATCAATGACAGTCAGTAGATGTAGCGGCAGCAAGCAGCCTTGCGGTCTGCTTTCCGCGCATGCATACCCTGTTGCATACAGCCAGCTTGAGTAGCCGTACAGTCCATCACGCGTATAGCCTGTTGTCTAACACCAAGGAAAACAATAAATAGCTGGCTTGTGGCCGTGCAGGACTTTCGGATTAGCTTAGCGCTGCTCTTGCCTAGCTCACCGAGTGAATGGAAAAAGGGCTCCTGAACAGTATGTTCAATTCAATTCAAAGCTTCATATCTGGCAGCTTATTAATTGTCGTGTCCGCGTGAAACGTTATCTTCGAGCTCATCGACTGCGTCAGAAAATTCATCATCAAGCGACATACAACATATCCCGCAAAAAGATCCGTTTCCATCCCCCTGCTTTCCAACAGTGATAATAGATGCTACTAGCGCGGCAGCTGTTTGACGAAGCTGCTGGTCTGTTAGGAGCATTTGCTGAACCCATTCTAGCGTTCGGTTGTCCGATATATTCCCTGTTTCTTCAAGTTCGGCAACAAGCTCAAGCAAGCCAGCACTATTTGTGCGGACGAATTCTTGCCGAGATCCATGCCTCTTAAAAAACTCGTACATGAACTCAACGGTTTTCCCTTTCAGGACAGCAATCATCTCCAGGAATACAACGCCTGAACTCCAGATATCGGACGCCGTGTTTCGTGGTTCGAGCGCGGCCACTTCAGGCGCGCAATATCTTCGAGTCATTCCATTCACCATGCTGACTGTGGTGCTACCGTCCGCGTCTGTGAAGTCAAATGATAGACCGAAATCGGTGAACAAGACATTTCCACGATGTACCAAGATGTTGCCAGGTTTGATGTCCTTATGCCGAACGTTATGCTCATGCAGGAACTCGAGTGCTCTCGCCAGACAACCAAAGAAGGTACGCAGCTCCCCATGCTTGGCTGTGTCGGCCCGCGCCAGGTAGGTGGAGAGGTCCATCTCTGCAACTGGCGACATTATTAGTCCCATGTACCTAGGATCGGTATAGCTTCCCACGAACTCCACCACGTGGTGGTGCTTCAGGCGCTTCAGGATTTCGATCTCGGTAACGAACTGTTTGAATCCTTCCGTTCCCTGTCCACCAAACGCCTTGTTTCGGGGAACCCGCTTCCGTGCGTATTCTTTGAAGCGGATTGAGCTAAGAACCTTATCAACCTGTCCGAATCCTCCGGAACCGAGAATCCCTTTCACCTCGAATGGAAACAGCTCATTTCGCCGAAAATAGCAATGTTGTCCCTCTTCACCCTTTTCAAGGCCCATAGACTTGGTTATCACCAAGTCCTGAGCACCCACAAACTCCGAGCGGTGACTAGGACGGAGACAGTACTGCAGACTCCTCTCGGTGACAGGAAACCAGTGATCCGAGAAGCCGTGGTCGATGAATTGATCGAGGAGGTTCAAGCAGCTAATGGTCCGAAGTATAATGTACGTCCGCGGAACCTTGCTCCATTGCGGGTTCAAGTGATTTAGTAATAATGAAACCTGGCCGATCTCTAAGTCGGTATATTGGGCTCTATCTTCCTTACCCTCTACAAAGAAGTCGCTTAAGCGGCTGAGTACCGTCTTCTCCGTAGTGGTACTTACCGAAGCCGGCGGGGTGATAGCGAGTAGTAGTTCCTGTAAAAGGAGTTTACTATCAATCGTATCCTTGTGTTCTGTACCTAGTACCTTCTCTCGTTCTTGTACCGACTGCCGGAACTGTTGCTCAGACTCAGAGTACTTATCCTATTTGTAGAGCGTGAGTGCCAGCCAGTATTTACTGTCAAGCGTGTCGACGTGCTTCATACCCAGTACCTTCTCTCGTTCTTGTACCGACTGCCGCAACTGTTGCTCGGCCTCAGGGTACTTCTTCTGCTGAAATCTGTTTCAAAGAGTAGTCACTACTGGGCAAAATCTCGACAACAACTGTGTGTGTGGTATTCATTATCTTATCAACTGTGCATCTTGATCAGAGCCTGCACAAGGCCCTCAGAGGCGATGTTGCGTTTGCGAGTTCCGATCCAATGTAGCGGTGTTTGAGAGACTCAAGGTGCCTCGACGTTTTCAGTGCTGGGGATGTTTGGTGGCCGGGAGAAGCGGATTGAATGGGACTATGTAGGCTGGGGTTCTGAGACAGTTCTGATTCCGGGGGAGGTACCTTATGTTTGTCATACATAGATCGCAGCAGCACACTCCTATACAGCTCAACAATGCGTACCTTATGGGCTGACGAAAAGTTCCAAGCTCAATCCCAATTGTGCCAAATTCCGAAAGCAAGTATTTGTAAAGACCGAAACGAGGGTACATACGTACCAATAATGACGGCAGTCCATCGTACGCTTTCTTTTTCTGCCGACCATTGTCAAAATTATTAATTGCTTGCAACCAAACGGAAGTAGAGGCTCTATATATGATGTATATATATACTGTAATATCTAAATTGCGGAAATAATTTGGCTCAACCATGCTTACATACTTACCATGCGCATTTACTCACTCTTCACATTCATTGTCTTCCCCCAAAAAAACCAACCGACCCTTCATCTCCAAAAGAAGCAATTCCCGCACAACACCAACCACAAGCCTCACAAATCCTCCACTACCATCCTCAATAACGACCGGAATATCATAGCCCCAAAGAAAAACTCAGCGCTTGCTTAGAGATTTCCGCCTCGAGATTGCACACGTCCCGCCAGGTTACATATCTCCATATCCTATCCTGACGGGGGTGAGTCTTTATCCAGGCGTCGCTTTTTGCGCGCAGGAAGGCTCAAAGGCGGGCAAGTGAGAAGAAGAAGAGCGCGGCGGCGCGGGCATCGGTAAATAATGTATCAGCCGAGACGAACCTTCGTCTTGTATGTGTTAGGATCCTCCGCCTACCGTAGACTTGTAGATGAAAGTTAGAAATCTAGACTACATGGCAATACACTGCTTCCTTGAACCAGGGACCATTGTTATACATTCATCAAGCCTTTGCAGCCAGCTCCATATTCCCTAGCGTGCTAATCTCTCTTTCTTACGCCTTCCCTGGCCCATCTCTGCACCCGTCATCGGTCCTCTCCCCTCCCTACCCCAGTCGCCGCCCCATAATCCACCCATCCCGGCCTCCAAGTCTCCTTTCCAATCCTCAAAGCTCTCGCCTGCGTTGCCAAAACCCCCTTATCCGCTCTGAATTTCGTCTCTCCCTCTGGCCCTTGGGCTTCTTGCTGTGCTCGCTGCTGTTTTAGAGCTTTTTGGTAGGCATCTTTCTCCTCACTGCGATAGGCACGAGGGGTTAGCACATATGTGGTTGAAGATTTTGAAAGATTAGGTTGCAGTAGGGGTAGGAGCGCAAAGGTTCGAATGTAGATATGGGAAGACGTACGGGCTGAGATTCTCCTCCTCGTTCAGTACCTCTGGCCAAACGAAGGGGCTTTGCCTTGGTCCCACTTTTGCCAGTTCCACGGTCATCTTCTTCGTCGCGCGCGGGCGATACCACCTGATGAAATCGTTTAGTCATGTAAATCAAACGCGATCCAAACTCTGCCCCCTTCCGCCGTCCACTTTTTTCTTCCTTCGATCACAATACACATTCCCTCTATCCTACAAAGATGTAGAAACCCCATGACATACCTATTTCTTTGCGGCCACCTAGACCTTGGCTTGCCCTCCCTCACCCGCTGCTGTTGCACATAACTCCGTACACTTAGCACATGTATCCCATACGCATTGTACAAATAATCTTTCAGATCTAATTTATTAAGGTTGAGAGGCGTGAGGAAGGAGGCAAAGTTTGGGGGGGCATCAGGGTGAGGGCGTAGAAAGGTGAGCACGAAATTTGGCCTGTGGTAAGGGGAAGCGTCAGCCGATTGAACATTGACAGAGACTGAAAGAGAGAATTGTGGGAGAGATGAAGTATGATTGGAGATATACAGGTAGACTTCCTTCCGGCCTCGCGGAGGGTAGAATAGATTCGGCGCGAGGGGGTAGAGGTAGTTGGTGTCGCTCGGGGCTTTGGGTAATGTGGGCTTGACGAGATTGTAGAGAGTGCGGTGCTGTGATAGGAAACCCTTGGGGGCACTCATGGTGGATTCAGATAATTGATAGTTTGAAGCCTGGTGAGCTGCGGTTGAAATGTCGTACAGAGTACCTGTTTGCACGGATGATTTCCGCCGTTGTGCTCAATGATCCCTGGACCCCAGTAAATATTCAACATAACGACATCCTCTTTGCAACAATATCCTTTCTGAGACCAACAGGGATTACTTTGAATTCATGCCCGTCTCTTATACAATGATGTCTTCCTGGTAACGACGTGGTTAGGTGGAATTTTGGACATAGTTATAGCCAGGTCTTATTGTAATTCATTACAACCCATAAACACCTCTCAGACCCACACTCAAGAAGAAGCCTTCTTCGCCTTTGGCATGACATCTCTTCCTGTTATATTTATGGATAAAGCTAATAGGGCTTCCTGCGTAGGGGGTGTTGCAAGTAGAATAAACAAATCATAGTTCACAAGACACCACGAAGAAACAATTTCAAAGCTATTTATTTGATTCAATCATATCTGTCTAATGCAGCCAGTTGAGCCAGTGAAGCGAAAGTACAAGCAACAATCCTCGACGATTTTCCGTCAAAGTCCACGGTGACGTCCCGTCCCTCGGAACAAGTGTAATGCCTCCTCAACGCCAATTTTCTTCATTCTTCGACTTCAAACAACGATCGTATCCTCGCTTTCACTGTCATACTCCTGATCCTCTTGATCCTCCATAACCTCATCAATGGCTTCAGTGTCAGAAAAAGGGTCGCCCAACTCAGTTGCGCTGCTGTCATCGTCGTCGTCTTCGAGGAATGCGTTGCTGATGGCTTCCTCCATATCACAGTCCATCGGAGACTTAGAAGCTGGGCTAGCCATCTTATCCATGTGTTCCATTCGAGCCATGTGCGACTTCGCCTTTGCTTCTTCATCTATGTCGACTTCATCAAGAGACTCGAGCATCCCATCATCAGAGGCTAATATCGTTGAACGAGTATCATTCGAGGGAGGGTTCCCTGAAAAGGCATGCAGGCCAGTTACCTCGCCATGGTTTCCGGCTGGAACAGTGTTCCAAGACTCGCCACCCTCGCTCATTGCATAGGTCCTCCCATGATGAAGAACGGAAGAGCGACCATCGTTGACAATAGTAGATGTGTTGCGGGTACTATTATCAGACTGACTGCCGATGAGCTCATAACCGTCACTAGATGCTGAGCTGCTCCCAGTACCCGTATGCACGTCCGGTCCAGCAGTAGAGAATCCGCCATAGGCAGAAGGCACCTCATCGTTGTACACACCACCAGATCCATCATCGTTTCCATTTGCCCAGATAGGCAGATACTTATATTCAGCATCTTCAAGACAGACGAGGGTATCGGTAAGTTCCAACTCAAGAGGACTGTAGATGTGATTGGAACCAAGTATATGGTCGCATACAGGACGAAGATAAGCACGGGCTTGATCCAAAAACGTGCCCACCTCGAAGCACACAGTAGAGTAATTGTCTTCTGTCGCCAAAGTAGCGTTGAGCGGACTTGCCGACGAATCAAGTCCACTAGTATCTTCGTAGTTCTTAGCCAGAGCGTTAAAGGCTGGAACCATGCTTCCTTCAGTTGGCTTGAAAGTAGAAGTCGGAGCCATTGTGGACACTGAAGCCACGGTATCAACATCATCGCCTGACTTGATAGCATCATCTCTCGCATATCTAATCGCTAGGTCTGCAACTAGGAACTGGTGACCTGGGCGCGGGCCTCGGTGTGCATTCGACAACGCTTCTAATCTTAGTGCTAGATCCTCAAGTTCTGCCTTGTAGACCTTCTTAGCAGCTCTCTCACTCAGCATGGACTCCTCGATAGCCGTCGGCTCACCATTAAGGAAATGGGTAGCATTGGCCATGTGATCGTTAATGTCAAAATTGGAACTTCCACAGATGATATCCTGCTTTCGTAAGGCTCGCCAGAAGGAGCGGGTCATGATTCGTTCACGCGGAAGCAAGCGGTTCCAAATGTCTGTCCAGTTTGTCCTAGGATATAAATCGTCGTCTCCGTCCATTCCGTCTTTGGCATTGGGCATGCGTTCGAAATTTGAACAGAGAAGCTTATAGATAGCCCCACGCACATATGCTTTGAGTCGATCCTTGAGCGAGACTAAGACGTAGGAGTTGGTGACGCCCGGTCGGTCGATTGAGGCAAGCTTCTGGTACTCGGGAACATCTCTCATCCAAATCATTTCGTGACCCACTAATTCTTGAAAAGTGGCTGTGATCCGATCAAGAAAGGCTTTACTGGCATATTCCACCCGAGTTTGATAGAGCTCAGGCAAGTCGTCTCGCTTACGACCGTGTACGCTTCGCCCAATGTCCGGGGCCCCACCGCGTAATCGGTGGACGTTAAAAAGCGCCTCTTCGCCTACTAAGATCGCAAACGTGTCTCGGCAGAGTTGTTGGCATTGCAAGCCGTCTGCAATCTTGAGGCTTACTTCAGGTAGGACTTCAACGAAGTAGGAGTTGGGGTAAGCCCGGAGCCAACGAACGATGTAGTCCGTGAGCGGACTATGGGTAATGTCGAAATACTTGGCTACGGCGAATGTGGTCCACATTTTTGGTGCTGAGTTGAGCTGCGGATCTTGACCTTGAATAGCAAGCAGGACACGCTCTATCGCAGCCCGATGTCGGATCTGCGAATATTCCAGCGGTATAAAACGCGCTTCGCCGTCTGCTGAACGAGGTATGCCGCCGAACACGTACCGGACTGGATGACTCTCACCAGATTGACGGCTAGGGGACGGGCCTCCCAGCGAGCACTCCTCAGAGCCTCCGACGAGGGTCTTGGATACTCCCCATCGCTTATTTGATTCCGACCAACTAAGCACTCCCTGGGAACAGCAAAGTTCCGTGGTGAGGTAGACCGCGTCGTCACCTTCAATAGGTGGTGTTAAGTCAAGGACATACTTGATGCCAGGCGGTAGTTTTCCGGCCAATCCACGACGGCGAAGCACACGGTACTGGCTAGAAGGGGATAGCGCTCGTTGGAAGAACGCCGATCCAAGCTCTATGAGGAATTTCGCTTGAAGAAGAAATGGGGACTCGTAGCGACTGATGTAACTTGCGTAATTCTCGTCTCCCTGAGCCAGTTGCGCCGGCGGATCAACAAACACCCAGGTATCACCGCTAGCGTCACAAATTAGAGGTAAATCGTTGTCCAATCTTATCGCCATGTTGTTGATGCGCTCCTCCATAAGAGGTGGAGAGCTCAGGCACTCATCATTTGCCGACCCGATTTCGAAGTCTTTCAGAGATTTGCGGGTGGCGATCTCTACTTGCAATTCTTCCTGTTCCGCTCTGGCTTGGTTATAGGCTTCCATTTGTCGTCGTACCGTCTCACGCTCCGATAAAGGGTTTGGAGACCAATCACTATTCAAAGTTGGCGTAGCTGTAGCACCTGTAACGTCTTGTTGCTCGTGATTTTCGCTTGCTGGATGAGACGTATCCTTCGTGCGATCCGAACTCACTGGAGAAGTGTGTTGCGACATAGTGGTCTTCTGTAAAGAAAAACCGAGGAATCAAAATGGTGTATCAAATATCTGCGCTCCTAAACTTACTAGTAAAAAACGTAAGTAAACCTATGTCTTACAGAACCTCAAACAGATAAGAGAAGTTCAGTCGATAGTTAGTGTTCTGTAGTGCTGTAGCTGCATAAGCAGTCAGTATATGTTTTGCAAGGAGAAAACGTTGGTTGGAAAAGCTCAACACCACGATTTCGACCAGTATCAGGTGTGACATACAAGCAGGATTCCTGGTTGAAAGCGTCCCAAGGAGGGTGCCTTGCGTTCAATTCCTAACAGTCTCAGCGTATGGATGTCTCCGCTTCGGCATGAGTCAACATTTTCCCACTGGGTGTCCGATGTATGTGAGGTGGAGGAAGTGGAAAGTGAGGTCGGCCTTATTTTGAAAATTTCTCTCGAGCTAATAGTAGTTGCGTGTGCTTAGACCGACGGTGAGGTCTCGGCGGCGACTCAGCGAATGAGTCAAACGGGGATTAGCTCCCTGGTCCTCAGGATCCGGAACCTTCTATACAGACCACCACTTTGACTAGCTGCGTGACAGGGGAGAAAGCCTTTTATAGGAGTTGGGATGAACATTTAGTTCACATTTTATCGATGTTTGATGTTGAGCATTCAAAGCGATGAGGCTGAGGCTGCCTGCAGGGATGGAAGTGCCCCTCAGCCCCTCAGGCCGTTGACTGCTGAAAGCGTGCCGGCAAGGCTGCACTATCAGCGGTTGGCTGTTTTCCATGCGCAAGCTGCACCCAGTCGCGCTCCGTCTTTCATGGTTCTTCTTTTCCCATACGCGATCATGTAACCGAGAGTCCGAGACATGTTTTCTTCTCTCTTTCTGTACCCTCTAACCGTCGAGCTAACCATTGTAGGTATATATACATAAGTATATATACAGTTGTGGAAAAGAGACTGTTTCTCAGCTGATCCTGGTGGGAGTGCACATGAACATGCAGAAACAGCAGAGACGGGAATCGGTGTTGAACTGGAACAGAAGAAGTCTTGGGCTTTATTATTATGGACGCGACCCACCTCACCACAGTGAGCTATGACGTATCAGGACCGGCTAGGGCTGATCGGAGTTATGCTTCGGTCTTAAGAGTGAGGGCAATTGGAAGGGCAGATGGGAAGATAAACAAATGGGTAGGATGTAAACTATCCAGAGCGATATCGGTTGTTGATGCTGAAAGGCAGACTCCTTTCGTTCCTGCAGCAGGAGCCTCAATGGTGGCCGATTGAGCAGCTTCTAATCGTTCTACAAGATCGTGTGGGGAAAGCCTCCATTGGTCCTGCAAAGTCACGCGAGCTACTTCCACTTCAAGCTTCCTCCAACAGCTACAACCCACCCTCGCCGACTCGACCTCAAGAATAGAAAGGTTTTTTCTATTATCGAGCCACTCGACCCTCCTCAATGCCACTATCCAACATCTTCAGGCAAGCAATCGTTTTCTCCAAAGTGCCATTCGCCCGGCCATATTCGGAAAGCTACTAATATACCCTTTCGCCCTACAGTCATCCCACGACCCTCCCTCTCATAGCCATCCTCGGTACAAGCGCCTTCTATATTGGTCTCAAAGCTCGAACGGTCACCGCTCAGCAGCAACGACTTTCGGATGAGCAGCAGAAAAGCTACGAGGTTTCGACGCAGCGATCGGGTGGAGGGGTGTAAACGGGGTAATATGGCAGGATTTGGGGGGTAGAGATTTGAGGGTATTGAGATAGGAAGGGGAGGACAGAGTGAACTTTTTTAATGAGACTAGTGTTGAAGACGGGTTTACGGAAACACGGACGGCATCCCAAACGGCGGTGATGTGCTGGAATGCTCAGTGGCTGTTCGGGGACTCTTGCTTTCCTTTGTCGGATCATGACACTAATGACATGAATGGAAGGCTTCAGAAGCCGTTACATGTGGACGGAATTTACTCTATATTACGTAGCTGGTTAGATAGGCTGTTGCATGCCTATATCTAGAGAGATGGTACAAACCTTTTGGCGCGGATGAGAATTGGTAACTGAACGTTCGAATGTCATCAATTGAGCTTGAGCATAACAACGGTTCTAACAAAATCCGAGTAATGCTTGCTCGGTGGTATGTTAAAAGATAATATTATGCCACATTGCGATGCTAAGCATGGAGGGTATCATACAGACAAATCGAACAATCCTCCCATCAAGCACAACTGTAGGATCCACGTCTACACCATAGGCCAGAACGGCACCGGATATGCGAATTAATGATCGCCCGAACGTTGATACGCCGTGCTAAATCGAGCTGCCCTTTTCACCTTTGGGAACGTCTTGCTCATCGACCCACTCTTCCGCAACGTCTGCGACCTTCTCCTTCATTTTACCCTCTCTCCTACTGATCCTCTTCGTCTTGACCTTCCCTACCCTCGCCCCTACTCGATCGTCCGCACTCATTGCTTCCCCTTTCCTCCAGTCTTTGACCTCCTTAACCACATCCCTGAAACCTTCCTCCAAATTAGTCATCCTTGCCATCATCATCTTTGACATCATTCTTTGATCGTCGTGGCTACCGTCAGCAACTTGTCCGGCTCTGAGGGCACTGGTGGCAAAGGCCATTTGCGTAGCAAAAGAAGCCGGCACAAAACCACCGCCAACAGCCTTGTTGTCACCAATATCAGAGCCAATGTCGAAAGCGAGGGAAGGTTTGCGCCCTTGTTGTGTGTCGATCATGAGCATGCCTGCTAGATCTGGTGCTGATTGGAACGCAGTCCGCGGAGGCATTATCGGTCGTGCACGATTAGTACGCTTCGGAGTGCGTCTTCCAGCCGATGCTGGCGTCAAGGCTCCACTGCCTGTTCCGGTGTTTTTGGCACTGTTCTTAGCCGTAATGACCTTCCGACTAGGAGAAGATGATGAATCAGCCTTGCGCGGTAGCGGATCAAAGAGGACCGTGTTGGTAGAAGCGTTCCTCGTATGAACCGATCGCCTTGGGCGGTGGAGGGTGGTATGATTGAAGTCAGGATCCTGGAGTGGAGATTCGTATTTGGCAACTCTCGAAGACCAAAATTTAGACTCAAGAGGTACTCTAGGCTTAGCGGATGGTGTCTGTTGGAAGTAGTCTTCTCCTTCGTTTCGCTTGGTGATATCAAGTCTACCAGAAATATCCATAGGAGTATTCCGGCGATCCGAGGTCATATTATCATCTTCATCGTTCGTCACAAGTTCATCATCACCATCGGCATCGGTCTGCTCAGGCAAGTCGTCCATAATCGGTAAGTCGCTAGATTCGTGACGATACAGAGGGCGGTGCGAATTGCCACCAGATACAAATTCCTCAGGGTCTGAAACTACGGACATCGTGGCTTCGGTAAAGGAACGTCCACGTCCTGCTTGCCGTCTCCGCATCAGAGCTTGAGACCTCCGATGCGCAAGCCGCCGGGCTTCCAGTCTATCCACTTCGGATCGATCTTGTTCGACCGGCGGACTTGCTATTCCGTTCGGGCCCATTTCTGACATCCAATTATTGACCACATTACGACGCTCGTGACTTTTCTGAGCGGTTCGGACAGTGTTATCTTTGTACGGCCGTCGGAAAACTTCGGCGAGAGCAAGGTCTTTACGGAAAGTCGCCACCGAAGGTTCGCGTAAGCGGTGTGCCCTTGGACTGAAGAGGTTCAATCCACCACCTGGGGCTTGGAATGCCCCCATTCGAGTGCCTGGGCGGCCACGGTTCTCAACAAGATCAGTAGGTTCAAATGCTGCGCCTTGGAGGAGTGTACGCTCATACACATAGATGACAAATAGCACCGGGAAATGTGTGACTTTGATGACCGTTCGGTTTAATCGGACGAACTGTCGGAAAGGTATGACAAACCGCAATGGGGCTATCACCCAAGCAAGGATATTCGTAGGAGCGATGTACGAGAATAGAGCATCGGACTTAACCATAGATATAGTGTTAACTGCAAGAACGAACTGATGTTCCTCATTCGCATTTTGCACGATGGCCATAAAGGAATTGGTAAGAACTGTAATTAGTATCGTCACTATCAGGAAGTGACAGATGAAGAGGAACAGCGTCAAGATTGCCTTGCCGAGAACGTTGTAATTGCCCCAAGAATCCCATGCGGCCGGTGTGAAGCCCATCAACATCTGAAATAAGGCATATGCGACGTCACTAGCATTATAGCTGTCCCCGAATGACAAAGTAAATGCAACGAAAAACCCGCTACAGCTGATGACAATGAGTATGAACACTGCCACTAGATCCCTTGCCATCATACGGAATGCTATGAGGAGCTGCGAAAAGTAACGGTAGTGATCGAGGACTGAAAACAAGCGTGGAAATAGCAATACCGCGTTGGCAGCCAGAACGTCGTATGCCATGTCTGCAACATGGTGTTTTCGGACGTCTGGCATTAGAATTCCATAAAGTCGCATACAGTAATAGCAGATGAGCAACAACAGTATGCCGACATCAAAAGCATTCCAAAAACTCAGGATGTACAGACTGAAACCCTGCTCATTGAAGCCGACGATTTCGTCCAGCATGAATCCTGCACTCCAGAACCAGAATACAACTTCTAGTGTGGTAATTTCGAGCGACCTCTCAATTAGTACAGCAAGGTACAACCCAAGCAAGATCGCGAACGAGCAGGTCGAGAGAAACTGCCGATATCGAGGAACCCTCAAACGCGAGAGCTTGAAGAGCGACGCGTCGCGTGGATCATATATTGTTGCTGATCTGCGCATTGTAAACTTTACAGGTTGAACATGATCTCTCTGTTTTGCCGGTTGCAAACGGTCAGGTGAGGCCTGTAGGATTGGACCACTAGCACCCATAGCACCGTACCCTCTAGTCTGATTAGGCATGATCTTTTCAGGAGGCCGATGCAAATTATCGGCAGCGGAGTGAAACACGATGCTCCCAGCCCAGATAGCTTCGAGTTGCTGCACAACCAATGGGTGAGCTAAAAACCGCTTTGACTCTGCCCGTATGGATATCTCTAATGCAGAGATGCGGGCCACCCGAAGCTGAAGCCTGTTTTTGTGCAACGGGTCCCAATTGGGCCCAGGGGTAGGATTGCCGCTACCTCCTACAACGAGTCCTTGGAGGGGGTAGAAGTCATAGGAAAGCGCATCTAAAATCTGCTGTCAGTAGGGAAGAGACAATGCAGTGAGCCCTGAGCGTACCAATCTGATGTGATTTAGCGAAGTATGCATGAATTTTCCAGTGACATGTACATACCAATTCTCTGGTGCTGTATTCCCTGAGAAGCTTGATCGCGAGAAGCTCACAGACCAGTGCTCTTGTCTTGCTTGCGCCACTGTTTCCTGGATTCATCTGGGCCTCTTTGTTGAATTGTAGGCAGTTTGCCATCAGGGCATAGAGCGTCGCTCGTGAGAAATGAGACGTTTGAATTGCCTGCTGAATTGGCTTGACAAGGAATTGCGATACTTGAGGAGATCTAAGTTGGTCCCACGACAGGGTAGTTTCACATCGAGGCACAACGAGCAACCGAATTGTGTGCGTGAGATTGTATACGGGCAATGCATCTATGATATTGATTCAGCTATCTGTGTTAACCTCCGTTTTAGCTATAAGATACCAAGATGGGCCGCAGAAAAAATGGGTAGCAGGGGCGAGTCTTCGTCATCTTCGTCAACGTCTTCAACTTCTTCCTCAACGTCCTCTTGATCTCCTTCTTCCTCCTCAGGTTCTTCGTCGATTTTGACATGCCGGGCGGATGAGGCATCTCGATCGAAGTCGGCGGCAGGCCTTCGACGCTCTTCTATTGAGCCACGTCGAGCAGCGATTGGAGAGGACAGTAAGCCTGAGAATGGAGAAGAGAAGGGCGATCGGTCACTGCGAGGTGTGTGTCGTCCTTTCCTAAGGCGCGACAGCGATGACAACATCTAGACTCCTCCCTACCGAGCCGTGAGGGAAGAATCCAATACCTATGCTATCTTTTCGAGCATTCCTTCATGGTGATTTTTAAGGAAAGTATCATAATTACACGCTCATCGCAAAGAAAACGCGCTAAAGCCCATCCCGTAGTTGCAATGAATATCGATACCTTATCTCCGCTATTGTCACGCGCATGCTCCTCCACATCATCTGATACCCACCACGTTCTGTGGCTCGTTGGCGTTGAAGCTTTCGCGGGTTCTTCTTGGTTTATTGATACGCTGGTGTTCTCTATGGAAAGCGCGACAAGGGAAATTAAAAGACGTGGTTAACAGGCGAGTCAATCACATTCGGCAGAGCTTGTTACTACAGATCTACGAGCAGAGAAACAGCAGCCTCATGCAAAAGTCTAGAAGCGACTACAATACATGGGAAGCATATCTACCTTAAGGTAGTGAATAGTCCCCACAAAGATACTGTTAGTCAACATTGGAAGTAGAATATCCTGGTATAACCAAGCAGCCTAGATCTGAGATTTACCAGGCCTTTTCATTAAACTTTCCTACGACTGAGATTAAACTAATCTCAACCAAACAAAATTGTCCACCTGATCCGGGTTTGGAAATATCGACGATACAACACTTATGGAACTCCAATACCGTAATTCTCTTCATGACATGTCTGCGTTGCCACGATGAGCCCTCCATCCAGCTCCGAGGATCGCTCAAATGATCGCTCAAAGAAGGATCAACATACCGTGGACGGCTGTTGCAAGCTTCTCGATCCTGGAAACCCGCAATATCAAGATGTAAACACAGTCGAGCAGTCCTCTGGCTAAAAGGTTTGAAAGGAGCGCCAAATATACCGGTAAATGAAGAATTTATTAGGCTGCTGGATGTGCGGTAAGTAGATATATGAGATGATGTTAAGAATGGTGTAGGGAAGGTTTCGGGCACGGGCTTTTTGGGACGTTCCCGAATCATTACAGTCTCGGTGCAAATATTTACCGTAATCAAAAAAGAAAGGGCCCAGTAGATGTATCACGAGATGCATTCAAGGAAAGAACGCAGCCTCTATCACCTTGTCTCTCATGCGCTCTCAGATTTTAAGCTGAACATCAGATGGGTCTGCCAACGCTCTGAGAGCGGAGTGTAGAAGAGGTCTATCAATTCATAGGCTTGAAACAAGCATGCAAGGGGTACACGTATCATGCCGGTTGACTCGTCCATGAAAACGCAGAGCCACGGAGCCTTCCGCCTGTCGTGCCATGCATTTTGGGACATAGCCATAATCAAGACCAACATACTAACTACGACAAACTGTTTATATGAAAGGCGTCCCAAACGAATAAAATTTTCTTCGAAAGACCAGCTAAATCTAGAGCTCCTTCAGATCTCGAAGGGCTTTGTCGAATGTTACAGCCAATCGCGAAATATGGAACCACTTGCTTACTGGAAACTACTCAGCACATTATCTTCTCTAGCCAGCTAAAGGACTCACCGGAGGCCCCAGTTGGATTTACTATAGAATAGTCAAGGGGCCCATCTAGGAACATTACCCCTGTTCGACGCATGGCATCCAGGCCTAGCATGTCAAACGCTTTACGGTTGTTCGGAAATAGTAGTCGATAGTATTGACCATCATTCCCACCAGGCACAAGGCGAGGGTGGAATGTAATAGGACACGACCGTATCCACAGCTTCCCCGTTACGATACGGGAGGCGATATCTTTATCGAGGACGATCGATTGATTCCCAATCAAACAGTCTACCACCTGGTGATCTTCTTTCTGCTTATATGAACCCGATCTCAGGATAGCAATTGTTTGATAACAATATTCAGCCGTGGAAGAAATAGAGAGCATTAATTTCCTTATACTGTCCTCGTTTTGATCCTTGATGGAAAAAGGTTCAGTTCCACCATTGTTGACAGGAGATCTCCATAGATGACGACAGAGCTCAGAGAACTCTGTTTCATCAATCTTGCCAGCCGAGAGCCCACGGTGAACTTCAACCACGGCGTCATTACCCACAACTTGCGACGCGGTCGCACGTAGCTTCATCCCATTCTGGAGCAGGAATAGCCCAGCAGCCAGGAGTGCCGTTCTCTTATTACCCCCTTCGAACACAGGATTCCTAATCAAATTCGATGCTAGGGTAGTCGCTAATCGGTTCAGATCTTCTTCTTGCTTGTAGACTTCCTGTCTAACAGGCAACCTTACTATGTGATCCAACAAGGCTTCATCGCGAACGCGGCTGCTGACAGGCCCTTTGATACGAGCATTGATTAATCTGATTTCGGTGGCGGTAAGAAATTTTGTTGGGAGAACCCGCCACGAAACATTGGCATGTTTCCGCCAGGACATAGATGTATGAGAAAAGTTGGCTATCTGTTTGGAGGTCATATGTTGGGTGTCTGGCATATTGGTCGAAGCAAATTCAGATATAGGTGGGGGGTGCGCAAATATAGGTGAGTGCCAAACTCAGTCCTAGTGGGTGGACAAACAAACACATCTATGCTAATTCATTCAACAAGGATGCAATAAATTACAACACGGACAATCAAGGCACCATCACTGTAGTCAAGCATTTTCTGGGAAAAGAAGATATTGCGATAGCTGATTTGCCTGAATTTGCTATGTGCAGCTTCAACGGAAAACCACAGCACTGTCGAAAGGCAAAGCACATGATTACGGATGGATGCAGTAAGGAGCCAACGCGATTATGAGTAGGCGATGCCCCTGAATATCTTCACCAGATAGTGCCTATCCCGAGCTTTGCGGATCAAGGCAATAAGTGTCCCTGATGGTTCTACAGTAACCCTTCCTCTAATACCACAAGGAAGAAAACAATGATTGCCGTCAGTCCAGCACAGCGCACTCAGCTTCGGCACATCATATCACGATAGCCTTAGTACATTCAGTGACAGCCCTGACATCCGATCCTGAAGCCCCCACCCACCTACAGGCAAACTATTTCTCTCACAACAATCAAACCATCCATATACCTTCTCTACAGTACATTCTACCACCAACCACTTAAAAATGCACAATCTTGATGATCCTAAGAGCACACATTACAGACGCTCTACGCGAAATATTCATACTAGTATAACCTACACTAACAGAGTAAGAAAACAATACAGTCGAAGAAGCTCAGATACCTATAGTATCAAGTTATTACTGAACAAGGAACTTTGAAAGAGTAAATGAGAATTCAAACACTTTGAATTATAATTAGACAAACTCCCACAAGCCCGCGAAACTTTCCTCCTTCTCATCGCTCAGACAACATCTCGAGCCTTTAAAAACTACCCTTCCTTAAGCTCAAAAGCCACTGTATCGTACTGTACCCGCATGCACTTCAAACATTATTGTTGATTCCTTTTACACCACCATATCTATGGCATATCTAAGAAAAACAAAAAAAAATAATCTCTAAATACAGTACCCTACCTCTTCCCTCCAAAGCACAGAGCCCGCTCTGCCCCACCCGGCTTACCACGATCTTAGTTGCTAACCCCCCTTATGTCTCGACACGGGAATACAGGTTCGCTTCTCTTGATCTCGAAGGCAGATGGTTATCTTCCTGCGGTAGGATTCAATTACTAGAACCTGCTGTTTTGCCGAGCTACCTACATAAACCGTCATGTTCTCTAATAGTACTGCTATGGTACAGCGAAGTGCAGCTCATCATAATACATGTTTTCACAACTTTACACAACGCACTCGACGCTGGTCTGCCACTTCTCTTAAACCGAATACCTACCACGCATATCCGTACCTTTCTCCAGCTAACAGCGGCAGGAACCGACCTTTAACAACCCGATATCGACGTCGCAAACACCATCGTTGACTCTCAAACCATGCCCTCCCCACATCAATCCCTCATCAACATCTTCAACCCAAACACCTCCCTTTTCAACCTCACATTCTCCTTTTTCAACTGACCAATCCCATCCTGATATTCCGCCATCTTCGCCTTGGCCATCTCCTCCCCTTTCCCAGCTTTCACACCTTTTAGGATCTTGCCCAGCTCGTCGTTGAAGCGCTCGTACAGCGCCTCATTCTCTGCATTGGCTTCTCGGTACAACTGGTCCAACTGCTTTGCTTTCTTGTCCGCAACAAGGAGGGAGGATTCAACGTCGGCGGAGATGGAATTGGTGCGCGTGGTGGTGGTGGTGATGAAGGTTTGGAGTCTGGTTTCTAACGAGGCGAGGGTGGTGGTGAGGGTGGTGATGGTTTTGTCAGCTTGCGAGGGAGGCGTTGAGAGGTTGTGGTTTGCGGTCTTGGGACGTTGCATTTTGAAGGCGGAAAGTTCTTCGCCGATTTTATTAATCTCGGCTTGGAGACCTGCTTCGGCGCCGCTAAGGGCCTTCTGTTCTTGGCTGAGGCGTTCGCGCAACTTTTGGGGGCTCTGCATCCGAAGCTTCTGCGAGGGAATTGGGGGTTTTTTGACTGGTGTATTAGTGCCATTGGGAGGCCATGTTCGCTCACTGAGGCCTTTATTCGAACTCGGATTTAGCGAATGTGAAGGCGTTCGATTTCTAGGAGTTGTGGTAGTGATGGCGACTCTGTCTGATGCTTTTCGAATTGGTTTCGCGGGATTTGTGCCGCGTGATATTGATGGTGAGTTCTCCTTGTACTGGATAGACCCGAATCTTTGTGGCGAGTCTTTGGTTCGAGGTGTATATCCGAACCGCTCTGGTGAGCCGAAACGATGCGGAGACGACTTGTCAGATTGCTGACCTACATTCAATTTACTCGATGAAGAGATTCTTGGTGACGTCTTGACTGGCGTCCCCATCTGCTGGACAGTCGTAGGCTTACGCAATTGCGATGGCGACGACCAGGGAGACCCCACACCGATATCTTTAAGGGGCTTCAAGTCTGAAAGTGAGCTACGCCGCTTCTTTTTACCAAGGAGCGCAGGCTTGGTTGGTGTGCCCTCGCCAATCGTGTCAAGGGTAGAAATATTTAGATGTGAACTTCCAGGTCGAGATCTTTGCTCTTCCTGAGGCGTGGAAGATGTGGGCCTGTCCCGAGAACCAGGCCGCAAAGGTGGAAGCATTCGAGTGTCCGTATCTGTAGATCTCGACCGAAGCAAGGATGATGCTTTCGATAGACTTCCAGTCTGGGATGAGGTCTCGCCTGTGTTCTTCGTATTCTTGCTGAGGGTTCGCCATACCGAAGCGACCTTGGACTCGGTCTCTAACTTACTGTTTTCCCGGCTCAAGTTACCAAACCCAAATCTTTTGCGGAGTGAGGATGCATTGGAACTGAGAGAGCCTGTATTGAAGGATCTAGTCCGTTTCAATGAATCACCGGCGGCATTTGCTGTAGTGAGTTCATCCACCGAGCTATTCTGGAAATCGTCGAAAAGGTTATCATAGTCATCTACCAGGCGGTCAAGGAGTGTAATATAATCATGGGGATTGCCATCCAATACAATAACTTCGGCGAAGCTGGCGATGAGAGCACCACGGTCACCGTCGTTCCCGGAAGCATCCAGAAGGTCTGACAAAAGCTTTACGGTGGCAGTACACGCCCTTCTGTTCTGCGGTGTCATTTCCTCCAGAGAACTCTTGAAGTGTTGCGTAAACTCATGAGGTCTCCCCGAATCAAACTTTGATTGCATGAATATGAGTAAGTCGGTTGCAAGCAGTGGTCCCATATGCTCCATCCAAGCCCTCTTGAGGAATTTCTCAAAAGCTGCGAATAGGACGTCAACGGAGACTTCTGCAGCTGCCTGGATTCTAGAAGGATCCTCGAGAAGGATGTTGTAAAGTTCATTGACAATGAGCTCATCAGCTGTTGCCCTGCCCCGGAGTACTTTTGCCACAACGTTGCCGCTTCTTGAACGTAAAGCTACTACATAGGCGGCAAACGTATCTTCCATTAGGGTTAACGGAGTTTTGACGTCGTGGACACCTTTGGCTACTAGAGTCATCTTACTACTGAAATTTCGGTCTTCTAACATGTGCGTCGTTTCAGGTTCAGGTTTAGAGAACACCGGAGGCCGCATCGAAGCGATGTCTTTCAGGTTCGGGACATTACCGATGGCTTTCGAAGGACTGCTGGGCTGATTTGTAGAAACACCTCCAAGCAGACTAGAAATCATCTTTACCGGGGAAAGCGGGCGTAAAGTGCGCATGTGAGACCCGTCGTCTTGCATCCTAATTGGGGTTGCGTTAAGAACGCTCCGGTGAAAAACTATCTGTGAGGCAGCTGAAAGCTGGTTCTGAGGCCTATTCTGAATCTTGAGCATACTTCCCACTACGTTCCAATCAGCAAAATCTGTGTTTCGGCGTCGTGAACTTACATATCTTAGCTAGAACTGCGCCGAGGTTCTCCTCTGTGGTCTCCTCCGTAGCACGAGTGCCATCAACACTTTCGAAGCTTAGCCGACAGCGACCAAGGTCAAGCGGTGTAACACAGGCCGCAATGTCTAGTCCAGCGTTCCCAGTAATGATAGACTTAGGGGTCTTTGGAGTATCGATGAATACACTTATCCGACTTAGGACCTGCAGAGCATCGGTGCTCTCATCTTCAAGCACAGCTGCCAAGACACCTAAGGTATCTGGCGAACTGTTGATGGTACGCAAAGCCCACTTATCGCTTTCACGAATTGTCTCGGAAAAGCGGCCTTCGATCCTAGCCTTAGCTACTTCCTCACTTAAGCGTGCAGCCTTACGCTCGTATGGGCTGAGTAGGGCAAGCACCTTAGCAAAGGGTTGCAAATGACGCACGTTAGACTTATGGTGCCGTTGGTCCACCGAAGGTCTACTATTTCCAGTCAACCATATCAGACAACCATCTCCAGATTCGTCGAGTCGGAGATCAGGAAGATCAAACGCGCTTGAAAAGATCAAAGTCTTCTCCGAGTTTGGTTTGATTTTGTCCGCCGTTGTGGCTGGAATGACCGGGCGGTCTACTTCAGCAAGTATCCCTCTGGCAGATACGGCTTTATTGTGGATTTTCCGTAGGAGCACCATGGAATCAGGGAACAACAACAGTATGCCACATTGACCTACTTCTGTAGATCTATAAGGAGGTTCAAGCTCGACGACATCAACAGCAGTTATGAGCCGACCCCTGGGTGAGAGCGTCTTGGGCCAAGAAGATACAAGGTTTGTAAGACAGCTCACAATCCGCGTACTGTCAGAGACCCCCGTATCAAGCGCACAAATGTCTGTGATGATATCTCTAGCCTTGAGAAGGGTACCTAATGCTGGATGAGAAGCTGGAAGTAAGTTGACCATATTGTCGATAAAAAGACTGTATCGGGGCAAACGCTGTACGGGTTCTATCAAAATCGATCTTAGTCGCTGCTCACCAAACTCATAAACCTGCCGTGTAAAAATGGACGTTTGATCTTGGAGAGCCCCGTTCATTATTTGTGGGAAGTTCATGCTGGCGCGCATGTAGTCTTGATAGGGGCTCATGAAATCCGGAAACCACTTGAGTAACGCTCTTGCGAACGATGTTGTGCCCGTTGAGTCTCTCTTCCTCCCATCGACAACCCTAGTGCTCTGTTCAAAACTCGGTGCCGGAGCGTCTTCAATGTCCCTAATAGCTTCATTCTCTGTCACCTGTATGATATCTTGAAGTTCGTCGTAAAAAAGAGTACTATTCTTGAGTATGCGATGGAGGCTTTCAGGAAACAGTTGGTTAATAACTTTGCCATTTGACTTGACGTTACCGAATGCATCAGTGTGCAGCTTCCGGAACTCTGTCTCAATGCCACGCACCAGATCCTGGAGCTTGGATATGTAGCGCGCTTCCGTATCCAGAAGCTCGCACATTTCTTGACGCAGGGCAACTTTCTGATCCTTAGTTAGAGACCTACTCTTGCTGTGCGCAGTAGGTCGTGATGGAGCCCTCTTCAATCTAGATGTTGGGAGAAAAGTAGGCGTTCCGATGTTGTTGATTAGAGAGGTGTACAGGCCATAATGGAAAAGGGGCAGACCGTCGTCGCCAAATAGCGGTTTCGACTCTGATCCTTCCGAGGATACAAATCGTTCAATAGTGTTTTTAGGGAGTAGAACGTCCAACTCCACCCATGAGACACCCTGTGGTGATAGAGCAGAAGCGATAAAGTTAGTTGTCTCCCTTGCGTCACCGACTTTGACCATCCTGGCAGCTAGATCCCCGGCGTGCATTTCGTCGAACATTGCAGGTGCTAGGTGATTTGGCCGACGACTTGCTTCTAGTTCACTCAAGGAATTCTTCATAGCTTTCGGTATCGCGGTAAAGTAACTGAGCAGGCTAACGGCCAACCCTCGACATATTTCGTCTCCTCGCTGTTCTGCCGGCAAATGACTGACAGCTACATAGAGCGGCGATGTTGGAGATATTGTAAGGCATGGAAACGTCTGAAATCCAGCTAACGAATAGATATGCGCTTGGACACGCGAGCTGTTATGGGTTGAATTGCCAGTTGTTGAGGGTCCATAGAAGACGAAAATGGGCAAGTCCTCAAGAAGTGAATCTTTACAGTAATACAACGAAAGACTGTCAAGTGAAAGCGCTGGCAGCGCTGGGGAGAGGACAACCATGATTGTAGCAAAGAAAGACCGAATGTCCAGTTTGGAGACCGAGGGCGTAATAGTTGTCACAGGTCAGAAGGCATTGGACCTTATAACACAAATCCTCCAACACCTCCGCACGATTAAGCAGGATAGTCAATTGAGAAACACCCACTCAACATTGTGCCGTACCGAACACGAAAACATGAGTGGATAGCCATCTGTCGATTAGGTGGACCGAGTCTGATGAGTCTACCCGTCAACCTCGACTTCAAGCAAGCAACGTGTTTGTGCTATATCCCAGACGTCTACCCCCAAATGCCGCATTGGAAAGGCCCAACGGTCACGTCGTCGATCAACACGCGGTCCGCACCGCGAATCCTTGGAAGGCGCGTTGCTAATGTACCTAAGCCCTGTCACGTGCCCCTTACGTATGGAAGATACCGCAACTCGCTTACGGAGTACCTTATCCGTGGTGCCAACCTCGACCCTCGGAGGAACAGAGCAATCAATGAATACCGCTTTGTTTTATACTACGGGAGAAATTAGAATTTTGTATCAATCACTCGATCCCCAACCATGTCGACACAAGACAGTTATGGTATCCCCTTCGATATCTGTCATGACCAGCAAGTTTTCCGTCTTCTCGAGCTTCCGCCAGCTCTTCTCGACATGATTACATCTGGCCAACCTGCAAGGTATCTCTCCGTCTAAACATTCGTATTCCGTCTTATGCTGACTCGAACGAGAGTCTCCAACTCAAATCTGCGGCATTAGATGCCAAGAGCAATTCTACCGCAACTAATCATGCCGTGCTCTGCACCGATGACCGGACCTTCCACATACGCCAAGTCCATTCGTCCAATTCCGTCTTCATCTTACAGCCGTCGCAAACGCAATCTATCAACGATGAAGGATCAATTCCACCAGAGGCAATCTCGGCGATAGCGCAACCTACAGCTACGCTAGAGCTCATACCTTCTTCATTCCATGGCCCATCGTTGTTGAAACAAATCCTTCCTGTCTATGGCACTTCTCAGGCTGAATCTGAGGGCAAAACTGAGCCCTCTTCGGTGCCGCCAGTCGCCGATAGAATGAGCAAATATACGGCGTTAGACAACGTACCCCTTTCCTCTGGGGAATTTGAGGCATTGTGGGCTCAAATGTGCGCCTTCGAACACGAAGGGCAAGCGTGGCTGCCAACAGCTACGCTACTTGCAGCGGTCTGGAAGGCCATTATATCAGCAGCGACAGCGAACAGCATAGACCTTAGACAGAGCTTTGAGAGTCAAAGCATTACGGAGATGGTGCGGGAGGATGGCTTTCTGGTTCCTCTGATCGAGGCCATAGTCCGAAGATTACGTTCGGATGATGATAACCTCATGGATGGCTGTGGGTGAATCATAAATCTACACCGTGAGATGCAGTCACTAAGAACGAGACCTAGATGATACCATCGACAAAGAAAAATGCGTACTATGGGTTGGTGTCATGATCTTAGAATCACAATCAACTCCCGAAGGGATTCAGATGTCCGACTTCTTGCGTGAATGGACGGGCCAGCTACCAGAGGCATGGAGAGAGCTTGCTACAATGGACGTAATCAAGGTAAGGGCGCTTCATGTTCTAGCGTGCCGTTTTCTGATCGAGTGCTGTGTCCAGGGAAAGTATCACAACGTGGGAAAAAGCAGAATCGCCTTCGATAACGAGACAGACACACATGATCCTTCGAGCTCATCCTCGGCCACCAACGCTAGCGGAAAGCGCATGGGCAAGTGGCATGAGAAGTTTAAAAACTCTCGACGTTGAGAGTATCTTAGTTTTGATTGTTCTACAGTACATCAGTGCAAAAGTTGAATCATTAGAGAATCTTTAGTATTCGACCCCCAAAAGATCCCGATGCACTACTACCGTTGCAATTTATGCCGCTGTTGAAAGACTAGCAGCAACTCATACGTTCCAAATCCATTATGCCTTATTTATATCGAGATGTCGTCAATGCATATCCAGAACTCCGTGGCAAAAAATGCGAGACTGCCGTGTGAAGCCGTGTCAAACGCACTTCTATTCGGTTTCCCAACCCGGTTGGATCGCACTCTAACCATCCTCCTCATCAACCCTAGTCTACAAGGTCGAACATCCATAGGAGGTTTGCGCCGCAGAAGATTATGGTGGGGAACGGGGGCATTGGGGGTTTTTTTGGGAGCTTGAGTCTAATTTTTTATTGCGGGTAGTGCTGGCTGCCTTTTGGCCATCTATCCAAATCGAGTTTTTATCTTCGACCCCATTCCTTTAGCACCATCCATATTTCTCGTTCCCAACCCACTCCACCTCGGACCCCTTGCCCAACTCAGCTCCGTGCCACCGTAAGCTAGCAATGCTCTCCTCGTCCCGATGGATCACCTTGGTCCCTGGCTTGATCTGCTGCGCGGCCAAGACGCAGAGCGGTGTAGGGTTCCACAGCTGCACCTCTTTCATGCCCCATTTCGCGGCTTCGTGCTGTGCTGCCTGCAGCACTAGGGACGTTGCGTGGATCTTTCTCTTGGTCGCGGGGTCACGGGTTTCGTCGTTGTTGTTGCTTTCTGATTGGGGATCTTGCCGCATCAGGTCTTCGGAGCCTTCGGTCACGAGACGCAGGATGTTCAGGGTGTTGCCGTCGCGGTCGTTGCCGTAGGTGCGGGTCCATATACACCAGACTCGTTCGTCTGTGTTCTTGTCTTGTGCCATGGCGCCCTTGACGTCCGGTGTGCGGCCGAACAGCTCTTTTGCTGCGAATTCTTCTCGCGCGTGGTGCCATTGCATTGTTTGCGCGTCTGGTATCAGCGCAACTCGTACTTTTGAAGACCCATTTACAGGACCCAACATTTTGGCTCTCATATACTCTTCGTCGAGCCTGCAGAGCTCTGGTAGGTCATGCGCCCGTATGGCTGTGGTGTCGCGAATTGGCCAGGACATGTCTCCTTCGGCGAATTTGGCGGATAAGGAGATGTGGCTGGAGGGAAAAGCTTTCCATCCCAGTTTGGTGTAGAAGTTCTGTTGAGAGGTTGGTGAGCGCAATCATCACTCGACAAGGATACTGTTGGTGTCTACCTTCCCTATATCGGAGAATAGCACTGTAAAATCCGCCCTGTGCTCATTCTGCTGTTGCCACGTATCCAGTATCTTTCCCAGCTCTGACAGCATTCTGGCCGCATAGCCCTTCCCTCGGTACGCTGGATCACAGAAAACGCTCCCAATCCCATGAGTTATGACATCCTGCACCTGCTGGCCATCCCTCGAAACCAATGCACGTTTCCGCAATGTCTCGCAGCTAGCAAGTATGGTTCGCGGGTGCGCAATCGAAGAGGTGTCAACAAGGATCCAATAGGTTATTCCCCCATCGCGGGTGAAGGGTTGGTTTGCTAGATGGACCTCACGGCGGAAGTAGGTGGGAAGTGGAAGCTGTCCTCTCCAGACCTGGCCATTCAGGATCCAGGTAGCGCTTTTCTCATCGTCGGTGGGGTGGACGAGACAGAGGTTTGGGGAATCGCTGGCGGGGAGTTTGATGGTTGAGGAGGGCATTGCGTTTCAGTCACGAAGCACAAAGGAACGGGGAAAGTGGTGTAGGTGGGGAAATCATTGAATTGTTTTGAGATATGGGGGAGAAGTGCCAGGCTTTTAACCTTCTTCAGCCGTGTTTGGGGGAACCCCAACCTATTGGTGCATGAAGGAGGAATGTGATTCACGGGGAGACAAGGACACCGCGGCTAAGCGCAGGCAGCCGTGATGTAGAGATGACGCTAAGATGCTACCAGTAGGTAGCATCGGGTCTTGGCGTGTGACAGGGGTGTTCGGGAGCCTTAGAACCTAGAGCGAGAGTCAGGTACTTAATGTACTCCGTACTACAGTAACAGCTACCTACGGTACCTACCTACATACCTTAACAATGGATAAGACGTTGAGCTTCCCATTGTGCAACAAGAGGTGTAAGAGTCATAATTCTCCTCTTCTTTTCTTTAATAATAACGTGGTCGAGTCAACCCCATGGCGCGTCCAATTGACACCCCGTCTGGACATTCCTCGCCAATCTCCAATTGCAGGGTTGTCTAATCCGTAGCGTATCTAGAACTATGTACTCCGTACTCTGATGCGAACCAAACCATACGGACCTTACCTACCTTACCTTATACCTACCTTAATAAATGGGTGCGCCCGAGGGGCCGTCCGTGAGGCTCTTCGCTTCTTAAGTCCGCCCGAATCTAAGGCCTTGCTTGTGGGTTGTGATCAAAGTTGCTGAGCCTCCCGTAGCAACAAGGCCGGGCAATAAGGTAAACAAAAGTGTGCGCTGCACAGAACATGCGGATTCATGTGTTAGAGTAGCCAAGTAAGACAAACACCGTTATAAACTCCTCCCCCCCCCCCGGTCTCGCCGCTGGGAGAGTGGTACCGTATGTCGCACCCCCGAATCAGGAATCATACTCGCCATCTTTCTTCCCCCTTCTTTCTACAGCCTGACTGCGGATATATCTCTGATCACTCCTCAGCCTTGCAATTATCGCACAACAGGTTACTGTGCACCGAGTCCAAAGTGGAGCGGATCCTCGCAGGCTGCTTCGCCGTGTCAACAGAAAAGCCCAAGCTGGAAAGTAAACGACCGGTGTCTGGAAACCTCAAGTCTTTGCATCGGCTCAGCGTTGTGCCCAGAAATTTCTGGTAGCCTGGAGACTTGAGCACGTAACTTGTACTTCTGCAGTTAACGGGCCCGTGAACCCCGCGTCCACTCTGCACATCCGTGCTCCTCCAATTCCTACTCAATTGGCTATGCGACACGTATTTCCCCAAGGAGAGATTATCGAGATCGAGGATGATAGTGATGACCCGAGCCTGCCCTCGGAGGACGAGGCCTTTTTGAGTCTGAATGAAATCGAAGCCGCCTTCAATGACGATGACAACACTGACCCAGCTATGCTTCAAGATGGGCAGAACGCACGGACTTTACACGGTGGTTTGCCAGAACGTCGGAATTTCTACCAAACATGCCTCAACGCAGTGGTAGAGGTGTTCCCCGACATCTGTCATGATCATGTCCAGCAGCTCTACGATGCACGCCTTCAAAATCCAGAGATCTTGCAGCCACCTCTACTGGCACCTGCAACGGAAGTCGTGGCCCAAGACATTGTCACGGGGATTCTGGACGGAGGAGGCAAATATCCCAAGGAGAAAGACAGGATCAAAGAGCTGAAGCGGAAGAGATCGATGAAGCCGAACAGTGACGAGGAAGAGGCCGCTCGATGGAGGGAGGCTGCGAGAGATGAAGCGCGCCGGGCTGTGACATTTCGATACTCTGAAGAAGCGTAAGGGATCACGAATCTTCCAAAGCAATGGCTAACAATATAAACCCACAGGCGCGTCGTACTCCAGGAAGAGTTCGTCAACGTCCCCAAGAGATTCATAGAACTCAAGTTGAGAGAATTGGGTCACTTCTACGCCACTTACCTGGCGCTGGAGCTAGCAGAGTCCACGTACGAAGATGGTAGAGCATCTTATGCGAGGTTGAAAAGACCGAGACGACCAAAGCCGGGAAGCTCTGGTCATTTAGATGCGACGGGCGTAACTGGACACGGAATTGAAGAGCTTAGAATGGAGATAAAAGCTGCGCGGAAGTACCGTCAAAAGGAACAGGGTAAGTTGCTCGGTCCTTGAGCTGCGTATTTCTGTTTCGGTATAGATCCTCTACGCTAATCATCAGTAGCAAAACGAAAGAGCGAGAAGGATCTTGCGGATGCCGAAGCAGTAGACGAGCAACGATACCGGGACAATGGAGATGTGATGGAGTGCCAATGTTGCTTCGGTGATTATCCGATCAACAAGCTCACGCATTGCGACGGCGACGAGCCTCACTTTTTCTGCTTCGATTGTGCTCAACGTAATGTACAAGAGGAAATTGGACAGACCCGCTTTAAGCTTCAATGCATGGACGGCAGTGGCTGTAAAGCATCATTCGGTCACGGTGAGAAGAAACGTTTCTTAGACGAGAAGACTTTTGAGGCATTCGAACGTGGTCAACAGCAGGCTCAGATACGACTCGCTAAACTCGAGGGTCTGTCGAGATGTCCCTTTTGCGATTTTGCTGCGATTTGTCCGCCTGTCGGTATCGATAGGGAGTTTCGGTGTTCGAATCCAGAGTGTGAGAAGACGAGCTGCCGCCTGTGCAACGTAGAGTCACACATTCCTTTATCGTGCGAGGAAGCCAAAAAGGAGAATGGTGTTAGCGAGCGCCATGTCGTAGAGGAAGCGAGGACTGAGGCTCTCCTAAGAACCTGTCCGAAATGCAATGTCAAGATCGTCAAAGAAGACGGATGTAACAAGGTAATCTGCCCGTGTGGCGGTTGGCTCTGCGACTATTGCGGAAAAGACATAACCAAGGACGGATACAATCATTTTGAAGGAGGGGCAAATGGAACAAGAGCTCCAACAGCAGGCCAGAAATGTCCCACGTATGACGACCTTCAGATTCGCCGCAAAGCGAACCTCGACCAAGCGGAAGCGGAAGCTTTGAAGAAGGTCCGCGCTGAGAATCCGAATCTGACCGAGGACGATCTCAAGATCAAGTTCGCCGAAGTAACCAATATCCCTTCCAACAGAGATCTGGGAGTTCATCGACTCCCCAATCCTAATTTCCCCCACCCTGAAATCCGCGCGCAACATGCCATTCAGCAAGCTGCTCTCCATCAACAGCGCCAACGGAATCTCCAGAACCAGCATGCAATAATGCAGCACATGGCCGTCCATCAAGACCTTGCCCAGAACTTCGCTCGGAGGGTCAACGCTGTTTATGTACCTGGCCCCGATGATCGCGAAGCCGCTATCCTGAGAACGGTCAACCAGAGACGAATCATGGGCATGGATGGCGAAGGCCAGGGCTGGGGAGAAATACAGCCTGGAATCTTACCGGCCCAGAGACATCCCGACGCTTTCCCAACCTTTCAGGATTATCTAGCTCATATAGGGGCCGGTAGACCAGGTATGGACGCCGTGCTTGTCAATCCGCCGCCGTTGCCTCGCCAGCCTCAGGTTGCCGAACGGGTTCGACGTCGGTTCGAGTTTGGCTGAAATCAACAATTTCAACATTTTAGGGAGTTCAGGGAGCAGTTGAAGGAGAATGGCACATCAGTGCTCTTGTAATCGGTCTTCATGTTCGCTTGTCTCCAAGCGCTGGTTTGTTCTTATTTCTAGATATCCTACCCACCTGTCAGCGTGGCGTTGGAAATTTCGTATTAGCGGTCTTTGTCTCTAGCAGGGCGTTGGCATCGGTGCACTATGGACTTGACGTCACCTGGGCAGTCCCTTTCTAGCCTGGCATCACATCTCACAGAGCGTGAGTCTCCTCTCGGAATTCTATAATAACATCTTTCCTGTATGAAATTTACGGCCGTGCATAATATATAATTTGGATGAACAACAACCTCCCGCTCTCATCGTACACCATGCTTGACTTCTGAGATAACCCTACCTACCCCTTTATCCCCTAACCCCCTACTCCCGCACCCAATCGTTCCGCCTCCTCCAATTCAACCTTGCCCCTCCCCTCCTCAACCCACACCTCCATCTTGAACGCCCCGGCCTCCACCGCCCTCACGGGCGTCGTCCTCACCCCTCCTAAATCCCTCCCTTTCTTCCCTCCTCCTTTCTCCTTCCCCTGACCTTCCTCCCCTCTCTCCCTCCCCCCCCCTCCCTCCCCTCTCTCCCTTCCCCCCCCTCCCTCATCCCCTCCCTTCCCCCCCCTCTGCAACCTCACGCCCGCCGCAATCCACTTCTGCGGGTGCCCGATCGGCGGGTCCGCCATGTGTTCTGGGGTGCTGTCGCGCAGTTCGACCACGAGCGTGAAGGAGCAGTTTTCGGGGAGGGGGGAGAGGGTGCTGCTGAGGTGGGAGAGGCGGGAGATGGTGGCGCGGAAGTGTTCGGGGAGGTCTTGGGTTGGGGGTGTGGTGGTGGTTGTTGTTGTGGTGGGGTGGGGCGTTTGGTCGTTGGAGGCTGAAGTAGAGGTGGGGGTTGGAGAGAAGGGGGTTAGGAGCTCGGAGGGAGGGATTAGGGGGAACGAGGCGGTGGAGAAGAGGTAGCGTTCTAGGGGGTTGGAGGTGGGTGGGGGGGAGTGGATTAGGAGGGAGGTGGTGGCGATGGTGCACTATGGAAGAAAGAAAGTCAGCGGTGGACTTTTGGGAAAGGGGAGGATGGCGGAAACGGGTGGAAATGGAAGGGGTGTGCGATGAGAATGACGATCATGAGGAATTGAAGGAATATCGATCAGGAGTGACTATCGAATGATTGAGCTACTGAATAAAAAGGAAGACGAAGATGTCCGAATGATGGACTGGATGGGTTACGTTAGAATGTAACCACATGTCACACAAATGATGATGGGAAGTGTGACGTGGTGGTGAACAGAGACAAGGAGGGACAGCTTGAAACATGGCACCCTTGAAATCCCTTAAGCTGGAGAAAGGGTATATTTTGCTCGTCGTTAAGTTGACTACATATGCATATCTCTTCGTACCTTGACCACTATAAATGATCAGATATCCAACCTTCAAGCCTGAGCTGAAGTGGCATACCCACAGCGAACCAATCAGAAAAGAGTTCAAATCTTCGAAACAAATTTTAAGCAAAAGCTTTTTCTAGAACATCTAAAGCGAAAGAACCAAGAACACTTTGTTGCGGATACGAACGTGTTGCGTCGCATACAAAAAGGCACTAGAACACAGTCCTCACTAAACGGAACAGTTACCTTCAACATCTCGACCTCGACTGCGGCAACAGCATCCTGAATCCACTTGCAGACCTTGGGGTGCCTGCTCTGTTTCACAGGATAGTTGTACTTGCGAGCACTAATAAAGGAGGTTTGCGGATAGATATTCCGTTCGTAGAGAATCGTGTGGATTGCCACTGTCAGAAACTCGCTGAACGCCGAGACCACGGCTTGATAGGTGTCGAGGACAGGGAAGTCGGAGTGGTGAGTGGTCATACTCTTCAATGGATCTCGTACTGTGTTTATGTGTTCTTCTGATCGAGGGTTGACTTTATTGGTGGTAGTCGAAAAAGAGACTCTCGAGCCACATCCGAACTTTATAAGGTAACAGGGGAAGAGCCTTTAGTATGGAAACGCCACAGATCGCGTCTCTTAGCTCTCCGCCATCCCTCTACTTCAACGCCGGCTCCCAACAGCCAAGCCATCGAGTCAATCCCTCGATAGACGGTCAATTGATGGTCGTGAGCATGGAGCAACAAGTGCTTGACCTCCTGGCCGCAACGTTAGAGCCCAATGCTGCCATCCGCAACGATGCAGAGCGCCACTTGGAGCAGCTATACGCTAACCAGGCATTCCCCATCTCCCTAATCTCCATAGCGTCTCACAATTCGGTCTCGATAGCTCTCCGCCAGGCCGCGCTCCTGACACTGAAAACCCTAGTTTTGAAGACATGGTCGCCTTCGCTGGACGACTACGCTGGGGCTGTTCTTATCGACGACGCGACAAAGGACCAGATCAGGCAATCTCTCCTTTCAATCGCGACAAGTACAGAGGAAGAGAAGAAGATCGTTGGCGCGGCCAGCTATGTTGTCAGCAAAATCGCGAGCGCGGACTTTCCAGAGACTTGGCCGACTTTGCTACCGACTTTGTTGCAGCTTGTGCGCCAGACCAATGATACCCAACTCCACAATATCCTTGTTGTACTCGGTAACCTTGTGGAGGATGGCTTTGACGAGGAGCAGTTTTCGGAGACTGCAGTAGAACTTGTCAAATGCCTGTATGATGTCGCGGTCGACGGTGGGAAGAAGTTTACCTCGAGGGCATTAGCAATCTCCATCTTCCGAGCATGTTTCGACACCATGGAGATGGTGTACCAAACGAACAAGGTCTCCGTAAAGCAATTCATGCAGGACGCGTCGGATGCTTGGTCGCCGTTTTTCATCGAGGTACTGAAGATGCCTTTGCCGTATGTGCCTAGCGAAGAGCAAGAAGGTCAAATGGGCCCGGCGGCAATGGATTGGCGAGGAGTGGTAGCGTTGAAGACTCAAGTGGTTAAGGTGAGTTTCACTGAATCAGTGGGTTGAATTGCGGTTGATCCTGGTCCAGGCTCTCGACAAGATACAGAACATGTTCCCCCAGCTCCTAAGCGCCCACACCTTAGACCTGTTCAGTACATTATGGCAGAGCCTCCAGGCTCACCTGGGGCCTTACCATGCGCTGTACGTTAGTGAGAGTCGTCAGGGCCGAATGGAGGACGCGGATAGACTGCCATATACCCTTGACTTTTTAGTGATTGAAGAGCTTGATTATATTCAGACATTGTTAAGCACCACGCCTGTTCGACGAGAAATGGAAGCCCAAGTGGCACCTGATGGCGTGCCAAATGGTGCGCACAATGGCACATGGATCACACAAGTCATGACAATACTAGTGGGGTACGCTCAGATCACACAGGAGGAAGAAGGCTTGTGGGACTTTGACGTCAATGTCTTTTTGTCAGAAGAGACTTCTGAGACTGCGAATTATTCACCACGAAATGCATGCTCGAGCTTTGTGACCAAACTATGTAGATGGCCCGTAGTTGACCATCTTCTTACTCACTCCAGGACTATCTTTGAAGATGCAGCATCTAGGTACGACAATCTGGAATCTTCCCTCTGCAGGTTTATCCGACTAATCATGGCTGCAGCGCAAGACTCAAAGAAGCTGCCTTGTACATATTCAAGCAAATACTGGATGAGTTTGACAGCTACGGCAAAGATATTGGCCAAGAAGCAGCTAATGCCTACCTCGAACACATCCGACTTGCAATGCAGGATGGTAAGTGGAAATCCAGTTTGAGAGGTCCCATTCAGCGGTGAAGCATCGTGCTAATCTTGTTTAGGTGATGACTTCCTAAGGGCGCGAGGATATATCGTGGCCGGCACGCTTACAACAATGACCGGAGGATCATTAACGGAATTGGTGCCTGAATTCGCACAGCAAAGTCTTAACGCGATCAACAAAGACAGTTCTGACATTGTCAAGGTTTCTTGCATTCGGGTACTGCAGGAATATTTGAAGGCGCTGCCCTCCTCCCGAGCCCGCGAATTCCAAGTACAAACAGTGGCTGCCATCTCCAGTTTCCTGTCCTCGCAAGATCTTAGCGACATCAAAGAGAGCGAAGATCTACTTGACACGCTTGTGGAAACCCTTCGAGACGCTATTATGGCTGATCCCAGCCTGTGCTTGGAACACCCTGCGCTTGATGTGCTTTTCACTATGGCATCTTATGGCGCCAGTAGTTTCCAGACCACCATGCTCGTTAACGAAGCCTTCGAGTCTATTACTTCTTCAATGGCTGCACAAGGACCCGAAGCCTACGCTCAATTATGTGCTAAGGTTCTACCAACACTGACAGGAGCGCTCGACGTAGGCGACATGACAGCAGAGAACGCTCTTAGCGACATGGCCGTTTCACTCTTGTCGAGTCTTGCTGAGAATGGGCCGGAGCCACTGCCTCAAGGCTTTGTCGCCACGGTCGTGCCGAAGCTGTATCGTCTCATATTCTCGGGAGTCGAATTCAACCTCCACCAGACCGCAACAGTCACGATAAAACACATTCTGGCTCACGATTCCGACCAGATGTTTGGTTGGCACGATCCTGAGACTGGAAAAGGCGGCCTTGAGATAATCTTGCTTATCATCGATCGGCTCCTTGGACCCGGCGTCGATGATGCGTCGGCTGCAGAAGTGGGAGGATTAGCGGTTGAAGTTGTGGAGAAGGCAGGGGCTGACAAGCTCGGACCATATCTCATGGATCTGCTACGTGTGGTTGCGATCCGTCTTAGCACTGCCGAACATGCGAGCTTCATACAGAACCTCGTCCTCGTCTTCGCTCGGCTTTCGTTGACTAATGCACAAGAAGTCCTTGACTTCCTAGCTCAATTCCAAGTCGATGGTCCAGCTGGCGGAACAGGTCTGGAGGTTGTGATGAGGAAATGGCTCGAGAACTCCGTCAACTTCTCAGGCTACGAAGCAATTCGACAGAACGTTACTGCACTGACGAACATCTACAAGCTCCATGACGAGCGACTCTCCAACATCCTTGTCAAAGGTGACCTCATAGTGCAGAACACTTCCCGTATCAAAACTCGCTCTCAAGCCAAGAAAGAGCCGGATCAATACTCGATGATTCCGGTGTCACTGAAACTCGTCAAAGTCCTTATTCAGGAGCTTGCGAATCCCAATACCCCTAGCCCTATCAAAAACGGAAATGCAGCTGACCACGACACGGATGATGAAGACGATGAATGGGAAGACGAGCCAGTGCTGGACCTTGGAGCTCCGACAACCAGGCAAGGTATCTTTCATTCTACATTCCCGTGATACAACCAAAGAATAACACTGACAAAAACCCACCACAGAACTGATGAGCTACATGGACGAATCCCGCTGGAACGTCCGCCACTGGGACGACGACACCCAGCGCTACCTCGTCGACTTCTTCAAGCACATCTCCGCCGAGCCCTACTTCCAGAACCTCTACCACCAGCTCAACGACCTCGAAAAGGAGAAGCTCGCCAAGATGGAACAGGATCCGCAGGTACAGCTGCAGCCGCAGATTGTCGTCTGATCTTGCTTCGTTTTCATCAAACCGAGCGGAATCGATGGCTTCGTTGTACGAACGGGGCTTCCTTCGTACAGGTGAAGGGACTAGTTGATGATGTGCATTCCCTACCTTCTGCATGCATGGGGGGTTTTCTCCGCTTTTTCTCGTTTTTTGCGCCGCATATTCATTCCAACCGAAATTTCCCTATGTCTCAATACCCCCCAGCGAGCATTCAGCATCGACCATGTCCACGATTACTTCTGCAAAACCTCTTGTGTGCGATGGATGTTGTACCTGTGGCTGGCTACGTTACGCAAACGAGCTCGAACCACGGTTCACAGATTTATGTAGCCGAACCCCTCCTTCCTCCGAGATTTGGGGGATCTGTGGTTCTAGAGTACAGCTTTTCTTTTTCGCCCCCCCGCCCCTTTTGCTATGTGTGGCTTACGCGTGGCTTTGACATCGTGGATGAGAGTACCGTAATTTTTGTATGTACAGGGCTACTACAACCACACCACAGCTTCATGTGATCCGAAAATGAAAATAATTTAAATTCCCACCTCATATGAAGCTACTATGTATGTAGAAGCATGACTATCGCACAGTAGCCACGCCATCGAGCCAGCGCGAAAGAACCCTTTTTTCATCACGACAATCCCAATTCCTTGCCGTCTACTGTATACATACATACATAACCCACAACCACCTCGCGGGCCATCCCCACTGTCCCCCGAAACCCATTTTCTACTGCTCATCCCTTGTGTTCTAACCCTTAGCGAAACCTCCCCCCCCCCTTAGTCCACTTTCGTTCCTTCCCTTGGCCAAAAACCCCACTCATTGATTCGCACGTCTCTCTCCTACGGACTTAGGCCTAAAACCCTATTCTCGGCTTCTTATCCTCTGCCTCCTATTCCGGGGATGCTGTTGCGCTTGTGTGGCTGAGGTGGGGGGTTTGGTGGGGTGGTGTGGGGGGGGGGGGGGGGGGGGGGGGGGGGGGGGGGGGGGGGGGGGGGCGGGGCGGCGCCCGCCGCCGCCCCCGCCCCCCCCCGCCCCCCCCCCCCCCCCCCCCCAAGGGGAGTGGGAATTAAGGGGGGGCAAGGATCAGAGGGTAGCCGAGTCTTAGGCGGGGGGTATTGGGGGATCTGGTGCAGTGGTGGTGATTCGGGGGGGATATGTTTTGTTCGCTGATGGCTTAGGGCGTCTGCGGGTCACAACATCGAAGATCTGTTAAAACTTCACCCACAATAATTGATTCTCCTGATCCTAGGCGAACCTAGTCCCCCTAGCACCACCACCACCACCACCACTACGTTCGCTCAAATGGGGTATCCGCTCTCTCCAGCTCGCCTTCAACGCCTACATCTCTTCCTGCACAAGCACCAAAACGCTATACAGACCCATTCAGCGTGGTGCGCCTCCGTAATATTGGCCAGATTGAGCCGGGGCATCCGCGCCATAACCATAAGGCACTTGACCGTCCCCATATGGGAAAGGCTGAGAAGCAGCATACTGCTCCTGTGCGACACCACTAGGATAGGAAGGGTGACCGTAAGGGGCTTGTTGGTACTGTGGCTGAGGGCTTGACGAGTGGCCTGCGTCGAATGCGGTTTCTGTGCCTGGATACGCTCTGGCTATTACGCCGGTAGTGGAGCCTGGCCTGGGGGCTTCGCGGCTAACCCATCCCTGAATTTTGTCCATACTGGGCAAGCCACCGTGGCTATGGCCTTCATCTACACTGAGTATATGATTCTTGCCATTCCTGACGCTTTCTGATCCGAGTATATCATTCAGATGGGCCCCTTGATTTGGCTGTGAGTGCGCCCAGCGTTGAACGACGTCAAACATGCTTTGATGAAGCTCGCAGCGCGGATCGCGGCTTGCTGGATGATGGAAGACGCGGGCGATGTCGTTGAAGACTTGTTCCACTGGGATATCTGGATGCTCCCATGCATACAGAACCCGAGGCGCCACATATTGGAGGATGCATGATGCTACCTGCCCGGCAGGCGCATTAAGGATGTTCGAGAAGTGATCTTTAGACAGGAGAGAATGCGTGGGATCGGTGCAGTGAGGGTCCGTCCAAGGCTCATATTGATGGTTACCGCTTGCGTTGACGACGGTCGAGCTCCCAGCTTTCAGCTGCGCGGTTACGGCGTTGATGATGGGTCGGATAAAGGGGGCCAGGAGCGAAAGAACGAAAAGCGTAAGCCTCTCGGTGATCTTCTCGACCAAGGCCTCGAGGCCAGGAATCTTTTCTATGGTTGCAGAGACGAGTTTTACCACCTTATCTCGGAACTCCAATATTGGGTATATTTGCGCTGCTGTCTTCATGGGGTCGAAATCAGGACTCAAGCCAGGGATACCCGGACCAGGGGGACCTCCGGCAGTTCCTGGTGGAGCTTCGAATGTGTGGTTGCCTCCTGGTACACTTCCAGGTGGAAGAGCCCCAGAAGAACTACTATATGTATATGGAGGAGGAGATGTTGCTGAGGTTGGTAGATCAACTCGACAATCTCGGCTAGTAGATATGAGATGTTCCTGAGCGTCTGACTGTGCCTGAAGTATTGCAGCCTGCTGAGACAGTCCGCCGCTACCAGGGACTTGGGATAGCAGACTCGCCATAGTCGATAGTTGCTCAGACTGGCCGAAACCTCGCTGTTTGACACCAGAAGGGTTTGACTGTGCCTGTGCGTCTTGGAGTGCAAGGTCCATCTGCTCGACTTCGGTTTGTGCAAAGTGGTCTGTAGCTTCCCCTAAGACCGAGTGAAGGAAGTCCACAGCTCCAAAAGTACCAGTGACAAGTGGAAATACTCGGCGACCGCGCAATTCAATATCTGTTGCGGTTCCGGTATGAGGGAAAACCCCTTTGAAACCCATCTCCCGTAATGCGAGTTCAGTGTAGTTCGTATGCGCCCCAAAGTCTTCCAAGCAATGCAGTCCTTGTCCCAGGCATCTCAAAGCCTCACAGAGATCAGCCTCTTTACCCCTTATACCATTCGGTCCGCTCGTGTAGACCCTTCCAAAATGGATGCTTCTCAAGAAGCTATGCTTTACATACCCTGCGCTTGTAGCTATGCCTGATTGTTCATTGGCTATGTAGTTCTTCATACCTGTCTCTGGGTCCACCTGGAGTTCAACAGACTGAACTGGAGGGCGTAGTCGTTCGTCGTACTGTCTAGCATCCACATTATCCGCATAGTCCTTTGGATTGTCGATATGCTCTTCTGGGCGGTACACACCAAGACGCTCCTCTGTAACTTCAAACTCACCAGTTGCGTAGCCAAAGCTCAGAAAAGACAGAACCCATACCAAAATTCGAATGGTTCCAGATTGAATGCCTTTCAGCGTGCCGACATCAACAGCCTGACTGTAATCTCGCAGCCAATTTCCAAAGTAGACTCTCTTGATCATCATTGAGGTCCATTTATGGCCTTTGATAAAGACAACCGCCTTGAGCATATCCTCGATGTCGCCATGCCGCCAATTAACGCCTTCAATCTTGGAGATCGAAGCTACCAATCCTCAGCGATTGAAGCTTTCGAAAAGACAATTCCTTACCTATGTTCCCTGCCCCGAATGCTGTCGCTGGTGATGTATGGAGAAGCAATAGGCACACCAAAACTAAGAGTGGTCCAGGCATGGAGAATGGTGCACTTTTGACCATGTTGTTCTTAGGAATGGATTGAATATCAGGTTTCCAAATTCATGGAGTTAATCAAGTTGAACAACTACGCGCGCGCCACTACCTTTCGGCGCCGTCACTTCTTTACCCGAGGTTAGCGCTTGAGGGCTGGCTTGAAGCGGTGAGGGATCAGAACAACCATAACACGGACAAGCCCGGTAGACCAGAAGTCCCTGGGCATCTACTGCCTTTACATTCCGCGAATGCAGAGGTAAAGATCGAGTCCTAGAGCCTCCCCGGTTAGGTTCCGATGGGTCTGCAGTGACTGAGATAAGACCAGCTCTAATATTTTCCATCTGGAAAATATGATCTCGTTGGTGCCTCTTCACAGTACTTCCAAATTTCTATTTACTCTCAGGCAAGTTCCATCATCGAGGGCTATATTGCGTAGCTCAGCCAAGTCATTCGGTTCAATGCCATTAGCCTCGCGAGATCCCCAATCAGCCAACCCGACAAGCTGTGATGCTGAATCGAGATTCTCTTCGTATGAAAAAATCTGATGGGGATGCTGAATTATTACCAGAAGGTAAATCTGAGCCAGCAGCTGCTTTTGCAATAGTCCTTGAATGAGGTGCAAGCATGCGGTATCTTTTCCCCAACACTATCAAAATAACCACCACCCAATTATTATTGATTCCCCTTGCCCATCCAATGCCGACCATTCATTTCAGTTTCCCATATTGGAAGCCTATGGGTCATAAGTCATGCATAGAGGCCGCAAAGTTTCGTTTATATTGACCAAGTCCCACTGTGTATACCATCTGTTGGCTGCAATTTGCTACTGTGGCACAAGGCCAAAATTATCAAAATTTTGCGCCTCTATGCATGACTTATGAGCCATTTTCTTCCATCCCACTTTATACAAAGCCATTATCGTAATTTGTCGTACACTCTCCCCGTTTCCCCGAGCATGCATCATAACATCGTTCTCTTCACACGAATCGCATTCAAAGGGCCCCCATCCCCCTCTCCGCCTTCCAAATCCTCCTCGCCCAGCCTCGTGAATGACTGGCTTCCGTTGCTTGCGTCCTTGAACAGCCTCGCCTGTGCATGACGCATGCTCTGTAAAGTATGAGTGCCACTGCTTCCAGAGGCCTTTTTTGAGTTGCCTAGGAACTTTTTGGAAATGCGCTGAGTGAGAGGTTGGAGGGTGGGGAGGCAAGCGCATGTGATACCGATGCCGAATTCGACGGTGGTCCAGATGAGAGGACCGACATAGGACCCTGTGTTCTAAGGGTTAGTTGAAGAATTGGAGATCTTGTTGGTTTAGGGGGCTTTTTACAGGTTATATCGAGGCGGTCGAGATACGCGACTGAGTAGACGCGGGCGATGCTTGCACCGCAAGTGAATCCACCAAGCAGAAATACCGCGCTCACGGCAACCTTTTTTCTCTTCGTGAGTACTGGATTCCAAACGAGAAATATTGGAAGAACCAGTATGACAAAGTCCAGAGTGACATTTGGAATTGCGTAGCCGAGTAGGTACGATTGGAAACTAAAATGGTGGGTGACGGGTGGACCGAGTCCGTTCAAGCATTGCTTCACGGGGAGGCACTGTAGTGCTCCGGCAAATATTATGCCAACACACCAGCCCAAGGCAAGGACTCCAGTAATATAGATGGCCACTTTGAAACCCTCGTGAACTCTGAACAGGCGGAAATAGAACAACAAGAGTGACAGCTTAATTAAGGTGATGGTTATTGGGTATATGATCTGATTGGCGTAGCCGGTCTTGTGGGAAAGTAAGGCTTCAGTATACACCTTCTGTAAGAATGGGAAGAAGTACACACCCTCAAAACCACCAACACTTTAGGTTTTGTGACAGTCTCTATGTGTTTCCCCACACCGTTGTGAATTGCTGACAACTACAAGTAAGAGATATGGTAATTGAAGTAGAGCGAGCAGTAAAATTACCCAAAAAATCTGTGGCGGAGTTCCCAAGAAATGCGATCTGGACGTTATTCAGCGGAAGTTTCAACAATTGAAAATCGGTGCATGGCGGACAACAGAAAGAACAGCAAACAAATCATCCCACCAAAGGTTCAAGACTGATAGCATTCTTGATACTAGGCGTAAACCCACAGCTAGGAAAGCCAAGACGAGCATAGAGACATTGACAGCAAGAGCTAATGACGAACGATCCTCTTTCAGATCCGGCATCGGCATAATGGAAGACTTTGGCAATGACATCTTGACGAAGGTATTACGACGAAGGTGGATGAGTATAAGTACAGAACAGGAACATGGCGAAATGGTTTACACTCTTGTGAAAAACATTCCAATCCATGTATTATGGCAATATCAGATCTCCAGGAGGTAATCCAAGTCTCAAAAGATACTAATAGCCTTTTCATTAAAGTGTAGCGTGCGGGGAATTTCCTCATGGAACGCCTGCACACAATCTTGGAATTGTAATATATCCCGAAATTCTGCACGCGTGCTTATGAACGTGTAAGCACTACTGCAGCATTATCCTCACAGTTTGGGGGCCATACTCCTAGGGATGGGTCTTTCGTAACCTCCATGTGAACGGTAGCTAATGAGCCGTTGGATTCGCCGGATTGTTCTGTGCAAAACATAGATGATACAGTAGTATCGATGATGAGGGATTTGAAATATTCCCGCTTCGTTTTCTATTGGAGCGTCTATGCCTTTTCAGCTATCGACCATTTTTTTCTGTTGTTCTTGATCAAGGGCAAATCGGTCTCAAACAAGTGGGTCGGTATGTAATAGAATAAATCCCGAAGAATTGTTGGTTAAGTAAATAACTCAAGGAAGCTTCAGTTCCAAGTTATCTTAAGAGCATACCGATCCGCTGTCCGTCTGTGAGGGTGCGTTTGACGCCCAGTCCAGACAAGCATTTTGAACGGCCGCCAGCAAGTATCGTTCGAGATGCGACCACGGAAACAGCTATGCAAGGGGTCAATACAAACCTTCTTCCATCTTGTGCGTTTGATGCATGCTCGGAAGATATATTGAACCGAACAAGATGCTGCAATGGCAATCGTTGTCTGAATGCCATAGTACCTACCCTGCCTTGCTGTATGGACAGGTTCAGTGTCGAATGCAGGGACCTGTGTGTGCAGAAGCAGATCCTCCGGTGAGTAGCGAGAACCTGGACGCCCGCAAAGGGCAAAGGTGGCGGAATTTATATAAGCCCCAATATGGTGAATCTCTGGGTCCAAGCGTTCCCACATGACCTGGATGAACTAGGATTTGTATATCCTTGGCGAGCGAGACTGCACGACTGCGCGACTTGTCCTCCATCTTGTCTACTACGTAGGAAGTAGTATGGCAAACGGCGGTAACAGAGGTTCACGGACGATGGAATGCCATTGCCTATCAAACGCCAACTTCGATTTCTTGACTTCTCGATTTCGTCTATTCTAACAACGATACTAATGCACACTCGAGCAGATTTAAGACAAAGTATGTAGACGGCCCGGAAACTAGGCGGGAATCAGGCTCCAGGTCGTAAAAGGGAATCAGACTAAGCCAATCAATCATATAGAGTCTTTTTCGTCATCTGAGTTCTGTCAACGTTCAAACAAATCGTTCGATCTTCGCCCTTCGCATCATAACCGAATTCCCGCGGGCTGAGCTTGAAGAACCCCGGGTTAACTGCATCGTACCATTCTTATCAATCGATTACTCCAAAAGGGTTCTGGCTCCGAATTTGATAGTACTAATGTCAAAGTGAGTGTGTGCAGAGGCGAATCTATAAGGGCTCTGATTGATCAGATCTGGCCGATGTACTGCATCAGGTCTGATGCTTTCGGGCCTTCTACTATCTATAGGTAGGTACGCTGTTTTAAGTCATTTAAAATAAATATTTCTTCGCCCCCAAAGCCACATTTCATCTTACCAGGAGATATGTACCCACGACGGGCCGACGGCACGACTACTAAAGGGTCGGGCCTGACAGTTATGATGCGAGGTTCTGATTGGTTCTTGACAGTCAAACGATTAAAATCGACTTCTTTCTTTGCTCTTTCTTTTGTAAGCATCTCTTGGATGTACAACATGTAGGAAGCTCGCAGAAGCTTGCTTCACCGCGTATATTAGAGCTGAAGTGTGAGGATCAGCATGCGCTATGTGTGTCATCTGCTTTAACGCGTGTATGAAGCGCCGAATGCAACACTGAATAGAGCACTGAATGGTTACACATCCATTTCAACCTGGAGCACTGAACAGGCCACACATAGAACACTGAATGGAGCACATATGAAATACTGGACCGAGCATTGGACCAAGCAGCATATACGGAACACTAGTAGCATTGCGCGGAGCATGCATGAAGCTCTCTCCAACACCAAGCTTGCTCCTAGAGTAGTAAGAATGATAAAAAAAACAACCTAAAACCTGGCGTGCATCCCGGCAGACTATAGCATTTTGCATTTTGCATTTAGCATGCAACTGTAACCACGCAAATGGTTCGGATTATTATCCCAGTACCGAGGTGGCTTTTTTTCATCGTTGCAACATGCGGTTGAACTCTCGTGAGTGGCGAAAGGAGGGTTACATGCAAATGCTAGATTTGGTCAAGCTGTGTAAGGTTAGCTCCCTAACGTCAATCAGCGGTGGAAGGCCCCAATCGGCGCTCATCAAATGCTTGCACTGATCCTTCGGTCATCTGTACAATCCGTTCCTTCGACGCTAAGATCATAGACTGCTTAGACGCTCTATGCATACGGTCGCTCGCCACTCTGGGTATATCAATAACTAATCCATCAATGCTTCTCTTTGATATATTTCGAACCGTTCCCACCAAATCCCGTAATTGGACGTTATGCCCACATCATGCCAAATTCAAGATCCTTTTCGAATTATCATATACCACATAGGTAATCGACACTGCTGGCACCACCTTTAAAAGATTTGGCGTAATCCCCTTAAAAAGCCCTCTGAAGCCTTCGCCTTTCACCGTCTTAAGTGTAACGTCCCATACTCCGGTATAGGTTGGAGGATGGATTGCGGTACCTTGGCTTTGCAGTCTCGTCCGTAGTAGATTGAGAGGATAGACAACACTCGCGCCCAGTGCGCCACTGAAAGCGCCTATGCCGGCAGTCATAACGTTACCAGGACCAGCATTGTCTTCTTGACAATTGCGAGTGCTAGCATTACGACTGGTAACGAACCTTTTCAAATATTCGTAGGTGGTGAGGTCTATGGCGCTATATGGAAACATACCGACGAGTCCCATTGGAAGGCCACGATAGAATGACCGAATGCCCTGCGTGGACCACATCTTGCGAGCCGTGTCTAGAATAAGCCGATTGCCATGTAGACCACCTTTGACTGTTTCACATTGCATTCGACTGAATCTTGTAGTCAGTAATTGTGGTTTTTGAGGGAAGATTTGCGACGCGGCCGTGTTACGTACAACTTCAAGGTGTCAAGTGGGTAGATGCAGAACCTGGGGATGGTAAGCCTCGTACAAAGATGGGGAATGCATTTACTGACTGAGAAATCATCCCACCCAGGCCTGCGGCAAAGAATTGCGACCAAGGATGCAGACTTTTGGGATCTTCGTGACCTTCGAGTTTGGCGAATGCGCGCCGAGAGCCCTAGGCGGCAATCAGCTTGCAACGGTGGATAGAAGTGGCGTACATACCTCATACGAGCCGAACCTAATCGCTGACTCTGGCATCACCTTGATAACATTGAGACCGTTCCCTGTGAAGTCAGCTATAGGCCTCGGCTATGAGTCAGATACCCACCAGCAAACAGACTCCGTATACCGCCCATTCGCCACAGTGATTTTGCCGCCTCGACCAGAGGCCGTGCTGCTTTTTTCGCTGCTTGTACTGGCGCCCCTGACTTTGCTATTTGCACCGCTTCGTCTCTGATGCCAGTCTGAGCGATAAGGTAGACTTTTAGTCGGTCTAAGGGAGCTGTTGCTGTTCGCGAGACAACACCCGCCGCACCTCCCGCAACGAAGTATCCTGTCGAAGGGAAGAGATCCGTCAGCACTCCCGTCAATCTCGATTCAGGTGTCTCTTCCACGAGAAGGGTTTTCTCAAGTGTCTCTGGCGCAGCCAGGAAGTGATCGCCGGGATTCCATGGAAATGAGCCGGGTTGTGATGCATTCCCAGCGTGTGTCGCCATTCTGTTATCCGTCGTTGCTTGGTGGAGTTTTGGGGGTGGTTTTGAATGTGGTGGTTTCGTAATAGCGGCAAGCGCTCCGAAAAGAGTAGTAGGAAAGCGGTGAGTACCTGAGCCTTGTGCGGTATCATCTGACACGTGGACCTCGCCCTCCGCATTCATCTTCATTGTGGATGAATAGTATGACAGGACAGCGCGAAGATTTGGTGTGTTTGCAGGAATGAAGAGTAAGAAGTTCCTGCAACGAACGTCAATAAGACAAATCCAAAGCATTTTCGCATCACGTTGCCCTGCCTCCACTCATCGAAGCTAATCACTCCGTCGTGATTCGTGTCAACCTCTCCGAAAAATTGGTCAAGCTTGGCATCGGGAACTGAGAGGCCAGCCTTGACAAACGCCAATTTGAGCTCTGCTTTATCGAGCTGACCATTATGATCGCGATCAATACTCTTGAAAAGCTGCCAAAGCTGTTTTTCGGTTTGCTCGACAAAGGTTCGAAATTCTCGTTCCACGTGTCAGCCATGTTTGCTAGATGTACACAAGCTTCACACATACCGGAATATTGTATCCGTCCATCACCATCTGTATCGACAGCCTTCATGACATCTTGGAGAAGTTCGTCCGCATTTTGTAGAGCTGCCAGACAATCAGCGTAAATCTTCCGGACATAGCCAAATACTAACGATGGTCTAGCTTCTTAAGTCCGCTCTTCAAGCCATTGAGACTCAGCTGGCCCTCCTTACGTGTATCCAATGTCCGCCATAGATTCTCCACGCGCTCATCCTGAGCCCTCTGGTCTTCACGCTCCATCACAAGTACTAAACGCCCGCGCTACCTCTGTTTTTCCATTCTTGCTGGCTGCTGAGAAGACTTAGGCTGATGGAGTGGAAGCTAGAATGGACGTTATCACGCGTCAATAGCATTAGAGACCCAAGGTCTTGCTACGTGACAGTGTGAGGGATCTTTGAATCAGTTGATCTTGGGACTTTGACATCAAATAGCTTCGTAGTGGGGGCTTCAGAGGTTTATCCGTCAGCCCTACCCGGCCGCCGGTGTCCCGTGGATATGGTCCCTGCATATATGAATGTTGCTTCCTTTTACTCATCATGATGCTCTTGCATGTAGAGTTTGATTGAGGGCATGGTTGTGAGTGAATAGGTAGCTTCTGCACACGAGGGACTGAAGAAGCGTAGGTAGGGCAATCAAAAAATCATGAAATAGCCTTTCATGCAGGTTCCAATTACAACTATTTCGAATTTTTGTATAGCGCCAGCATTCAAGTGTGCAATTTCTGTCTCTTTTCTTAAAACCCTACTCTTCTTTGCCGATTGTCATGGCTGCAAATTATTGGGCATCAACCCAGCGCCGTCACTGGCAATATTCCAGGGAGACCCTTATGGAGATCCGGCAGAAGCTTGAAGATGAGGACGCAAGCCTAGTCCAGCAGTATCCTTTGCCAGATAGGCGTCTTCTCAGCATCTTTTTCAATCAGCGTGAGTTCCTTCCAGATCTCAACTCAGAAGAGCTCTAATGGTGGGGTTTTAGAGCTCGCCAAGCTAGGAAAACGCCTGAACATCAGACAGCAAGCTCTTGCAACAGCACAAATATACATTCGACGATTTTATAGCAAAGTCGACATTCGCCGTACAAATCTGTACCTAGTACTAGCCACTGCGCTGTATCTTGCTTGTAAGATGGAAGAATGTCCACAACATATACGCGTTGTCGTTAGTGAAGCTCGCAACATGTGGCCCGGTAGTTACCACTTTATGATTATCAATTTCATGTCATTGGCTGACATTTTCACAGATTTCATAATATCAGATGTTTCTAAGCTTGGAGAATGCGAATTCTACTTAATCTCGGAAATGAACTCTCAACTTATTGTCCACCATCCTTACCGCAGTCTTCAAAAGCTTCAAAGCACCCTGAGCATGGCTCAAGAAGATATCTCACTAGCTTGGTCTATTATCAATGACCATTACTCGACCGATCTGCCGCTCCTATTTCCTCCACACGTCATTGCTGTGACAGCAGCCTTTCTTGCCCTGACACTGAAGCCTACTCAAACTGGTTTGCAAGCAGCAGCTAGTACTGCAGCAGCTTTAGCTAGGACGTCCCAATTGCCGACAGAGTCTTCCAGCTCTAGCGCTGTTGTAGTAGGTTCACCGCAAATGAAAGTACATAATCTGGTAAGCTGGCTAGCTGAAGGCGAGGTTGACATTGAAGCTGTGGTCGATTGCTCACAAGAGATCATATCACTTTACGAGCTATGGGAACAATACAGTGAGAAGGCTTGTAAAGAGCAAATTGCACGATACGTGAAAGCGAGAGGGCTGGACAAATGATAGCGTGCGTAATAATGGTGGGTTGCAGACCCCGTCCAGGCTGAATTTCGGCCCAGCTCAGATGTTCAGAATTCAATCCATTGCGAGAAGGGAAATCGTCATAGTCAGCCATACACTATTGTGGCATAAACGAGTGCCAATAAATTACGAGGGTCTTGGAATTTGGGGTTAATCAGCAAGATGGGCATCAATTACACTCTGCACGAATACCATCGATGACACTTTCATAGACTCAAGTCTCCGCCCATGAGGGTAGTGGCTTTGAATATAGGCATTACAAGGCTAGCAAATTACAGAAAAGAAAACGAAGTCGGGATTACTCCAAGCTTTCAGGTGACCTGGAACCTTGCGTAGAACATAAAGAGTACAGCCATACCCAGGGCGCACACGATAAACCTCTTGATCGGAGAACGGGTCGCTCTAATTCTTCCCTTATTAGGCGCATCAAGTGGCTGTTGTCTCTCGAGATCATCCTGCGCCATGCTCATGTTCCTTGCCTTCTTCCTCCCTTGGGTTATTGACGGGGACGACAATTGACAAGAGTGCTCCTCGGTCCGTCTTGTTATCAGATCTAAGCTGTACAGGTTGTCGAGGACATGACGACGGGCTATGGCTGATTCCTGTGGTGGACAAAGAATGGACACTCGCTGGTCTTCAGTGGCTTCCGGAAAGCACATTGGGGCTATTTTGATGTGAGCTTGCGACTGAGATGTGCTCACGTCCAGATCTCACCATATTTTCGTCCCAGCGGTTCAGAGAAAACGGAGTTTCCTCCGTACTGCGCCGGCGATAGACCATTGAACTGCGCCTCGGGACTGCTCCCGGCATTGCTCTGTACAAAGTGACTGCCGATTCCTTTCACCAATACAGTATCGACTTTTTCAGGAGATGCCATTCCCCGCAAGTAAAAACCCGTTGAATCGTCGGAATTGGACGAGTGAATCGAACCAGAGCCATACACTCCCATCACTGTGTCTGTGTCTTTACAAAAGCTATCATCGAGATCAACTGGGGAGATCGAGGTAGGGGTCGTCTCACGCTCCATATGGGCTTGAGTGTCTGTGGTTCTAGAAGTGTTTTGTGACGTAGCTCCTGTCGCGGGAATGCTCAATGGACCGGTGCCGTTGTGCTGGCAAGTCGATTGTTGGTGGTTTTCAAGTTCAGCACGGTCACGATTTACGACAACCTGGGCGAGATCTTGCAGGATATTCGACCTGACGCGCATTGTGTTTTCTGTAGAAGACTCCTTGAGGTCTCCTCTTTCGTCTCTGGATGGAATTTGCTTTCCCCGAGGTTTGAACTGTGCGGTCGTAGTGGGCGGCGAAAGAACTCCAGGTGCACGAAAGTTTTTCATTCAGGCTGATAATACACCCAGAAAATGCTGATTTGACTCAGTAAGCTGTATGCAAACTCCGAATGGCGGCCGAAACTGGGTACTGCGCACAAATATGGGGGAGACAAGCGTGAGGTAAAAACTCCGCGTTTTTTGGAATCTTCACAACCCACAGGAGATCAACCTCGCCTAACCGATAATGGAACGCTTGCAGAGCTAGAGACCCCATGCCTCAGTGACAACTGTCATTGGTGTGGATGAGCGAGCGAAGGATTCGAAGGATGGTGGGGAGTAGCAGCCACAACTGCTCAGCCCATTTCCGTTGGACCCTCACCCATCCACGGTGGGATAATGGAATCACATCGAAGTGCGGTCAAGAAGAGCTTTACAGGAGCTTCGTTCACCCAAGCAATTGTAGCTAGGTGGCTAGCCACCCATCGGATTGGAAGGGTGACCGCAGTTTCAAGAGGTTGTTTCTGTCGATAGCCGATGCGAACAGGGGCCCAGGCATAATCGATCGCACCTCATTCTAGCAGCGGACGAATCGTAAGCAGCACCTCAAAATCGGGTGACAACTTAACAAAATGAAAGCACAAACCCGAACAGACCTAAGGGCGAGGGCGAGGGCGAGGGCGAGGACGAGGGCGGGGACCCGAATTTATATATTTTTGCAACTGCAGAGTTTCCGTGTTGCGCCTGTGAAATCTTATTTACGACAACAACTTTGTGCCCTCTGCCAATCGGATCGCTAAGCATGCGGTTGTAAATGATCGCCTTGCACCATTGAACCGCTCCAGGCCTTGAAAAGGCAACACCGAAGGATTGTGGGAGTTCTACCTGGCTGAGATCCTGAGACCTAATATCGCCTTGGGCTAGTGACCTAACCATTCACAATACTTTACGTTGCATGATTTGTTACCCCTATTTCATAGTGGGTAGGCCAGAATTTAGAATTTCCAAAATCGAGGGTCCACCTTCTGCAAATTTTGCCCTGCAACCAACCAATTCGCTGGAGAAGCCTAACCACCACCTCACAAACCAAACAGTCATACATATAGATCTTCATTCCATTTAGTCATGGCTAGACTACAGTCAGCCAACAAACGCAGGCCATCGGCGAAGATGCGAAGCCTTCCAGAGCAGAAAAGTAGTATATTTGGTGATCGTGAATTATATAGAGTATATATTTTATTAAGTATACATTTACTCGAAAGTACCTGTCATACCAGCCAAAATAGTAGGCATACGAAGTATTGACAAGGAAACAAATCAATCCGTATCTATATTTACTGTTATGCCCGCATGCCTGAAGTGACCGGCTGCAAAATGACCCTTGCTAGAAGCTCCCACCGCCATGTGCAAATAGGCTTCAAAACTCATGTCTTCCGCCAGCTTGTAATGTCTTTTGAGCCAGGCCTTAAGCACTGAAAAGAACTCTTCAATTGGGTTGAAGTCAGGGGAGTAGGGTGGCAGATATAGTAAGATCACACCGGCCTGACGGCATAGATCTTTGACTTCCTACTGATAGTTAGCAGGGCTCAGCTTGACGTCGACATCGACGTCACTCACCTGAGTGTGATGCACAGAAGCGTTGTCGAGAATCAACATCGATTTAGGCTCTGGAAAGCGACTGCATCTCGGAAGTACCTCGTTCGCCAGGAACCATTCAAAGCGAGCTTCAGAAATACCTCTCTGATGTATATGTTTGGTCAGAATGCCGTCAGAGCAGTAGGTCGGTAGAATGCTTCATCTTTCGCTTCGTTTGACTGGTCGAATTATACGTGGCGATATGTCATAGGGGGCCCAGCCACGTTTACGATGCATCGTATGTTCGTTGGCTGCACTCTCATTCAGAAATACGAGCATTTCGTGAGTGAACTGACTGACGTCTAGAAAGTATAGATTCCGACACTCCTGCGAGCGCTTCAAAGTCTCCCGTTTAAGGCATTTTCGATTGATTTTCATGATCTTTAAAGCGTTGAATAGGGTGGAAAGAGCGACGATGATGTCTCAGTCGTCGAAGAGATAGTATAGCATCTCATTCAGATATGATCATGGCTGACCTTCTAGAAAATGTCGAAGACCAATTCTGGCAGCAGGATGAATCAAGAGCGTCGGCCTCTGAGCACTCATTTTATTAGGAGATGTGTGTTGATCGTATGTTTTTAATCTAGCTCTGATCCTTCTGACAGTTCTAGCATCGACCCCTTCGACGTCGGCGATGATCTCAGGCGACAGTCCCTGCTGTAGATGCACTGCTATCCGATCCTTCTGGGTGGAGGCAAGAGGAGGAACCATACTCGTAGAGCTCTGGAATCGCGCTGGAATGCGCTGGATCGCGCTGAAATTGATCCTGCAACACGTCAGATATACATGAAGGGGCCGCCTTTGTATAACCTCATATTACATACCGAATGGAAGGAATTAAAGGTCTGTGGGGTGGTGGTTAGGCTTCTCCAGCGAATTGGTTGGTTGCAGGGCAAAATTTGCAGAAGGTGGACCCTCGATTTTGGAAATTCTAAATTCTGGCCTACCCACTATGAAATAGGGGTATCTATCTCCATGCGAGTACCTGTCTGGTACGGACTTGCAACATGGACCTTCGTCTATCAATAATATTCCTTGACCACCATAATTCATGTACGTGCGAGCGTCCTTGGTAGAGCAGCACATCCAAGCGAGGCTATCCGCTGATCAAAGGGTTTCATGTGTCCGTGATGGACATATCTTGGACATGGACACCGAAGTCCTCCACCAGACGTTTTGGGGGTAATAATTCCTTCTTCCGATAGCCTCCACCAACGAAGCCAACGCCAAAGATGTCCAAACTAACCACTAGTCCTCATTTCGCCCCTTTTCCCTTCGCCTCATTCTCCCCCAACTCCCTCACGAACACTTTCACCGCCCCCTCCCCTTCCCCTTCCTTCCCATCCTCAAACCCCGGACTAATCGCCACAGCCAGATATCTCCCATCCCCGCTAAAACCCAACGCCGCCACACTCGCCGCATACCGCTGATACTGCCTAATCCTCCTCTTTGCCACCCCATCCCACAAGGCCACAAAGCCGTCCCCGCCACCAGACGCAAAAGTGCCGTGTATGGGGTGGAATGCTAACGTGTTAACGGGGTATACAACGTCGACACCTTCGGGTGAGGTCTGGCGGTGGCATTTAAAGGCGTATTTGCGCGCTTGGGAAGTGGCAGAGGGATCGAACCATTCAACCGCGACACGGCCTTCGATGCTGGAGCTAGCATAGCCCGCGTCATTGGGCATGCACGCCACCGCTCGGGTCATGAACTTCAGACTGCTTTCGCGGCGCTGCCAGGGCTCAACTTGTATGTTAGTAATAGGGGGAATAGTGGCGGAGGCGGAAGTGGAGGCGAGGGTCTCGAGGTCGTAGATGTGTAGGGCGCGGGAAGCCATGGCGATGACGAGTTTCGTGGAGGTAAGGGAAACAGAAAAGGGTTTAGAGGGGAGAGCGATACTGGAGGCGGGGATAGAGGGAGAGTGCGGGTGGTGGATGTGCAGGGTGGAGTCCCAGGAAGCGGAGATGAGGAGTTTGTGTTCGCGGCTGTAGACGACTGATTTCACGCCCGCAGAATGGGACGATAGTACCGTTTGTGCGCCCGTAGTCAGGTCGATACTGAAACCGTCAGCACCACGACCTCAACCCCCTCCTCGAACACAGCTCCACGCATGAACTCACGCCCTAACATCCCAATCTACCCCCCCCGTATACGCCTCCTCCTCCCCATCCCCAAAACAAACATCCAGAACCGGCGCGCGGTGCTCGTACGTTCGCAGCAGCCGACCGCCGTTCGTGCTGGTGTCGTAGAGGTAGACGTTCTTGTCCCAGGAGGCGACGAGCAGGCGCAGGGAAGCGGGCGCGAATTGGATCGCGGAGATGGCGTCGGCGGGGGGTGAGGAGAGCTCGAATTGCGCTGGGGGTGTTTTGTTAGTTTGAATGTTTCAAAGGAACGGAGGGAGTAGGTGAGGCGGACGTACGGGTGGTCATTTTTGGGAGTGGTGGTGAGTTAGAATAAGTGTTGATTGAGAGTGTTTGGAGAATTCGCGAACAGTTCAAAGTTTTCGGTCAAAGCTCCCCATCCCGCACCCACCCCCCCCTCCATTCCCTCCTTCTCTCCTTTACCACAACGCCCCCACCTCATCCTCCCCCAACCTTTTTCAACCCCCCTACACCAAAACCATGCCCTTCGCTCAACTAATCATCGGCCCTCCCGGCTCCGGCAAATCCACCTACGCCGACGGCATGCACCAATTCCTCTCCGCGCTCGGCCGCAAATGCTCCGTCGTGAACCTCGACCCCGCCAACGACCACACCAACTACCCGTGCGCGCTCGACATTCGAGACCTGGTGAGGCTGGAGGATGTGATGGAGGAGGAGGGGTTGGGGCCGAATGGGGGGGTGTTGTTTGCGCTGGAGGAGGTGGAGCAGGAGGGGGGGTGGTTGGAGGGGGGGTTGAGGGGGTTGGAAGGTGGGTGGGTTTGATTTCTTTTTTTTTGTGATAGGGTTTTGGAGGGGAGTGGGTGGGCTGATGTGTGTATAGAGGATTGTGTGCTGTTTGATTGTCCGGGACAGGTGGAGTGCTATACGCATCATGAGAGTTTGAGGAATATCTTTTACAGGATACAGAAGCTTGGGTATAGAGTCGGGTTCCCTATCCTCCCTCTTCCATGTTATATACAGGTCTTGGTGCTGACTGGTGCTTCACTCTTAGCTGGTAGCGCTCCATCTGACGGACTCGTACAGCTTGACGCTGCCATCGCTGTACATCTCGACGCTTCTGCTTTCTCTGAGAGCTATGCTCCAGATGGATCTCCCACACCTCAACGTTCTGACGAAAATCGATAAGCTTGCGGGCTATGCACCACTGCCATTCAACCTCGATTACTATACCGAAGTCCAAGATCTCTCGTACCTCCTCCCCCACCTAGCACAGGAAAATCCCGTGATGCAACATCCCAAATTTCAAGGCCTTAACAACGCCGTGATCGAGTTAGTCGAAGACTTCGGTCTCGTGAGCTTCGAGACCCTAGCGGTCGAGGACAAGAAAAGCATGATGACGCTACTGCAAGCGATCGATCGAGCTGGAGGTTATGCCTTTGGGGGTGCTGAGGGCGCGAACGATACCGTGTGGCAGGTTGCTATGAGGGAAGGCATGGGGAAGATGGATATCGGCGATGTTCAGGAGAGGTGGATTGATCGTAAGGACGAGTTTGATGAGATAGAGCGGCGGGAGTTGGAGGAGGAGGCGAAAGCAAGAGAGGCGCCTTCTCTGACGGATGATGCCGGCGATGAGGATGAGGATGATGAGATCGAGGAGATTGAAAGGCAAATTCCAGATGGTGGTGTGCATGTCGTAAGGCGGACCTGAGGTTTTTATTCTCTTGCTGCATCAGCGACTGGCGTTGGGTTTCATTTTTGGCGACCTAGTCCATCTTCCTGGCATCCTTTGTGAACAAGCTAATACCGTCTTGATCATTCAACCCTCACCATCCGAGTCACTTTCGGGGTCTTCCTCATCACCATCATTCTCAAAGCCAGCCAATACACTGACCCCCTTTCCCTCTGAATGTCCTAACGGAGCCTCTTGATCTGGCTGGCCTAGAATCGCGCCCAATCCGTCCGTAGCTCCTTCGCCAGCCTCATTTTTTGCCCTGAGTATAGCAACCCTGGCTCGTTTTATGGCCTCCTCTTCGGCCTTCTTGATGGTACCGCATACCCTTACGACTTGCATCACGCACGGTCTAGGCAATGCTTGTTTTGAAGTCTTCGGCAGTTCCGTCATAAAGGAAATAGCCGCCCAGACGAGGCGGAAATGGGCACGGGAACATCGGATGATAGCAGTTGATGTTGCTGGGGACAGATATTTTACTGTTGTAGGGAGTTATTGATTAGCATGTGATTGGACGCGTAATCTTTTGCTTTTGGTGTTTATACCATTGAGACCGCCCGATGTCAATCCCACTCCATAGTCGCCGTACAGCAAGGCAATCTGATCCTTAATACTTCTTGCCAGGAGCTGGGGAGATAAATCATCTGGGGACGGCCTGCGGAACTGGACCAGGTGAGGTAAAGGTTTTCCAGAGCCTGTATGAGCCGTCCAGGACCGATTCTCTGGCTCAGGATATAGTATGTTGACCAGTAGATAGCGGTGTTTAATGCGAACCATGATGTGCCTCGTATGCCGAAGAAACAAAGCCCGAAGACACGGAAGCGGAAAAGGCTTGGTGTCGTTGGCAGATGGCGGTCCGCGTCTTCACAGTTTCCCTCCACCAACGTTACAACGTGAACACCCTTGTAGAACGTCTACCAAGTCTGGGGGAAAAGCTCAGAAGGTTATGAGATCCCAACCGTTTCCACACATTTCGTCCAGTATCATTGTAGTCAAAAGATTAGCTACTTGCTTCGCTTTCCTTAATGCTTGACGGTACTGGAGCGCCTAGACTGATTTCTTATAATCATGGTACCGTGTCTATGAAACATAGCGATTGTTGTTAATTACATGTCTCCTCTGTGCAAGCATATAATATCCCTTCTCCTCATTTTCTCGAATTTATATTATTGCCTTTTTTGCAAGTTGACTTGTTCCTCACTCTTTGAACAAGCTTCTACACACTCTTTTCTTCGTAGACTGGATCTTTACTTCTAGCAGTGCTGGCGCTCCCTTTGCAAAACCAACTGTTATCAAGGTCTAATCATACTCTGCAAAGATGAAGACTTCGTTATTGTTCGTTTTGTTCTTTGCTGTGGCATTTGCTGCCCCCATCGCCCAGAATGAGGAAGATGACGACTGCTCTATCGTCTGGATAGCTGTTGATGGTAATGGCCCTGAACCTTCCGCTACAGCCCTATCATCTCCAACTGCAGAAGCTCCGGTTGTGACTCCTACTGTTATAAGCTCTTCTGCCAGCGAGACTATATCAATAAGTGCATCTCAGAACAAGATTGTGGACACTAGCTCTTCCTTCCAAGCACCGTCGCCTGCGTCTGATATCAGGGCAGTTCCAACTGCGAGTTCTACATCTGCCGCTTCAGCTTCCTCTGGATCGAAGCAAAGTTTGCCAGTCTCTATGCCTACGCTCCCTGTCCATGGAGACCACCTATCTGCCTCACAGGCAAAAGACACTGTCCCCACTGGAGCTGCCATATATACCGTTCCCGACGGCAAAAACTTCAACGGCACCGAATTCGGCGCCTGGATGTTCAAACAAAATGATGCCAAACTTGCCTCCAAATTTATCAAGATTGCGCCAGGCACCTACAATTTCGACACCAACGACAACATCCAGATATTCTGGATCTCCGATGACTGGACCTTCGACTTCCGCGATGTCACACTCCTTGTCTCCATCACAGATGCGCACCCCGAGACTAACCAAGCTATCTACATCGGCCAATGCAAAGGCTTGACTATCCTCGGCGGCACCATCTAGTTTGACCAAGGCGAGCAATGGACCCAAGCTAAGGTAATCTCTACATCCCCTATTGGCAACAACGATGGACAACTCGCAACTTTCGAAGTCCAAGAAGGCTACAACGTCTCTGCGTGGACGACCGCAGGCCCCCGCAACCAAGGCTGCGTCGACATCTCCAACCCAAACCACTACACCCGTCCAGACTGCAACTTCTGGTACTCCAACACCTACGACTTCTCCCAGCTCGCCAGCACCCGCCGCTTTACTTCCCACATCTCTGGCTCCCGCTCCGGCATCAAAGATAACTACATCCTCACCATGCAATCCGGCCCCAACTCCCAAGCCACTCTCGCGTCCGAGAACAGCAACGGTCTGCACGTCCGCGGCATGACCTCCAACGGCGCCTTCGCGCAATATGGGCTGGGCTCACGCAAGACGGCCATTTTCGAGGACGTATGGTATGTGAACCCACCGCCGCGCCCGGGTTTTGCACCAAGAGTGAATGGTCCGACATTGAGCTGGGGACATATTGGGCAGTTTAATTTCGATGCTGGGGGGGAGGCGCCGGCGACGTACACGAATAGTTTTTGGCAGTATACGGGCAGTAAGAGCGATGTTAGGGATATGAATCAGGCTGATTTGCCGAAGGATTGATTTTCATGGGCTTCTTGAAGGTGAAGTGGGAGGTGGATGAAGGTGGCTACGTGAGCTGGTACTCGTGAGTGCCCATTATCTTCGTATATCACGGGGTGATACCCACTTGTTCAATTCGGTTTACCTGTACATATCAATTTCTACACATATCTTGGCTCAGGGACCCCTTATGGTTAACGACCACTCATGTCTTGAGCCTACGTTTTGGTCACAAAGTACGCTCCTTGTCAGTTGAACTACCTGCTTCATTCACTACTATTGAACACACGCATGTGTAGCCGTTTTCACGGTTATTTTGGAAGTATCGTCGCTTTTACCGCTACATTATCCTACCAAATGCTGCCCACCCTCTCACTCCTAACATCCCAAGTCTCCTTGACCTCGATCATCACGCCTCTTCACCACCATCCCACCTACAACCCCCCAATCACCCCCATCATATACCCCTCAACCTCGTCCCCCCTTCCCACCACCTCTTTTCTCGCCGGCAACCGCACCAAGCAATTCGAGCCTCTAAAGCTCCCTACCCGGCTACTCCTTTGCCCCCCCGTACTAACCGCATGCAATCTCCCATCCTTGCCCATACTCACCCTCGCGCGGTGGAACTCCACTCTCCGCGCATCGCATTTGAGCTCCTCGTTGAGGATTACGAGGACTTTGGGTAGGCCTACTTCAGCGCGTGGGAGACCGGAGGTGAGCTGGAGGGAGGGCAGGACGAAAAGGTGCAGGGTTGTGACTGCAGACGCGGGATTGCCTGGCAGGGAGAAGATCAAGCGGGTCTCGCGAGCACCGCCTTCGGTACGTTTGAACGGCACAGTGGCGAACGTAGTTGGTTTCCCCGGCTTCATCGCCACGCGGCCAAAATGAATCGTCCCGCCCAGCGCGCGCTCGACGGTGGGCTTGAGCAGGTCGAGCTCGCCCATGGATACGCCGCCCGTGGTGATGACGAAGTCGACGCGGCGCATGGCCGCGCGGAGGGTTTCTTCGAGCGCGCCGGGAGTGTCGGCGGCGATGCCGAGGTCTGTGGTTTCGAAGCCCCAGGATTCGACGGCTGCGAGGATGGTGGGGCGGTTACAGTCGCGGACTTCGCCTGGGCGGAGGGGACCGGGGCGGTTGTGCTTGATTATCTCGTCGCCGGTGCTGAGGACGCCGATGATGGGTTTTTTGTAGACCGAGACGTGGGGTTTGCCGATTGAGGCCAGCAGGCCCAGTTCGCCGCCTACGGCTGTGATTTGCTCGCCTTTTCTCAGGATGGTCTCGCCGGCCTTAATATCGCTACCGATTTCGCGGACGTTCTCGCAGGGCTTGATGTCGTTAGTGAGAATCTCGATTTCTTGTTCTTCTTGCCCGTCTGGGGAGGCTTTCGTGATGGTGGTGTCCTCGACCATTACCACTGCGACGGCCGATGGGGGAAGGGGAGCACCGGTAGTTATGCGTGCCACTTCTCCGGACTGAACAGCTGGCGCTTCACTTGGAGAGGCGTGGGAGACGGAAGCGACTAAGAACTTGCGAGGATCTTTTTTTATGCCTCCTTCCTCTACAATGTCGTGGAGGTTGAGGGCATAGCCGTCGACTATGCTTGCTCGGTACGCGGGTACGGCTTCTTTAGCTTGGACGTCTTCCGCAAGGACGTGACCAACGAGGGAGCCATTGACGGGAACTTGGACAGGTGTTGGAGCTGGAGTATAATCTATTACCAGCTTGACAGCTTCTTCAACAGACAACATTGGGTAAGGCGACTCTCGATAGCGCTGTGTAGGGCCCGCCCGAGGATCATTTGATATCAGACTGTCTCCGGGATTCGTATGAGCCTTTGGAACAGTGTGTCCGTGATGGCCGTGGGAATGGCCGTGGTCATGATGATGATGCTGTGATTTCGCTGCGCTATCGAGACCAGCTTCCTTTTCTAGCTTCTCGACGCCTCCAGCATGGAGGGTTCGTGAGTTACCACCGGCAGCTTGCAAACAAGCATGTGGTAGAAGCTTTAGGACTGCCAATAAATTCTCTTTTGCCCCCTTTGGAGAGCCCGGGAGGGTTATTATTAATGTCTTACTTCGAACGCCAGCGGCTGGTCTTGCCATCATGGCAACTGGGCATAGAAATGAACAAAACGATCATATTTGGATATATCTGCTATATGTAGGAAATCCTGTAGATACTCGAACGAACATCATCTAAGAAAACATACATTATGGGCAGAAGTGTTGCTCACTAAATGGACATCCGCACTTACAGGGTGTAACTTTTAGAGAGGCAGCCAGCATTCCATGTCTGCCAACATCAGCTTACAGTTCAAAGGCATATGCAAACATTCACTGACTTACACGAGTCCGGGAGCCTGCCTATGGAGCAAAGGGATAACGGCTTCCGGCGTATTGTCCTTGGCTGTAAAACCAGTGCCTCCAGTAGTGATTATGAGATCCATGCAGTTATCTCTATCGCACCATTGCATCAGATATCTTTGAATGGAGAGCACATCATCAGGGACGATTTGCTTTTCTTCAACGATCCATTGGTCGTCGCCATCACTAGCAAAAGCATCTCCAAGAACACTTCCGGCCTTGTCAGTGGAAGGGTCCTTGTAGGCTGTATCTGATATAATGAGTATGGCTGCTTTTAGTTTTGCATTTTCCATGTTTGATTTAATGTTGCCTGATGGTGGTAGCGAATCGAGGATAGATTCTAGACACCAACGTGGTACATAACTCAAGAGAGATTTGGACTGGTATGGTAGGCGTAGTTGAGATTATGTAGGAACTGTGTAGCAGGGAAGGGGCATAAGTACAACAAAATGCTATTTACAGCTCGATTAGGCGGATATTGTTCACAATTCTACACTACTCTGCTTTAACTTCTAACACCACGGTACCGGTGCTCTAACATGGATTCATCTCTGATGTCATCTTTGATGGTCCAGCTGTGACCAACAATTGATTACGTCGCGGATTTCATGAAAGGGAACTGCATTGCATTGCAACTAATTTACATTTCATGGTGAAGAAATCCGTCCTCGAATCTCCTCGAGCTTGACATTGTCCTTCCAATTCCTGTACACCCATTTAAACGCCTATACCCACCATGCTGGCAACGCAGATATGAGCGTTGAACAGACGTCCGCTGGGCGTTCTCTGCACGTTTCACGCGACACCGTAACTATTACCATTACCCTGCTGAGAAATCATGTGCTTTTCCAGACACGAGCAGGCCGATGATAAGTCCAAAAAGTCCCAAGACAGAACTGAAGATCTCTATGACGAGGACCTTGACAAATCTAGAGCGCTCATTTCAGTATGTTTACCATTGCAATAATCGATGTGTTTGGAACAACATACAGACTCGGGTCAGCAGCATCAGCTAATGCTGCACTGCTTCCGTTGATACCGACAGAAACACCACATATCAGATTGCACATTCCGACCGTCAATCCTGACCAGAATAGAGCATAGCCCGTGTACATATTACTGGCGGTGTATATTTCATCCCCTCGAACCGCTTTCAACTTCGAAGAAAAGACGATAGCCATGATGACGCCGTATATCGCCACGACTTCACAGAAGATAATCGAGATTAAGTTTTTCGTCCGTATTCGAGGTGCTTTGACACCACCGCCTAAGATCGATGAGCCGGTTATAAAAATTCCCCTGTGATTTTCTTCAGCTCTTCAGCGCCTTAACCTATATTGATGTCTAAGTAATCGTACCATGCTGCCCCCACCACCGATAATCCTATACAGAGGCCGATGCCTAGATCCGCGAAAAGGTACGGCGAAACTGTTTCTAGAAATTGCCCGACCTTGTGATAATGTAAGCTACATATCAAGATAGCGACTTTGGGGATGAATTACGTTGAAAGCTTCACCGTCTCCAGTAAAAAGTAGATCTACAATCCTATAAGTATTGGCGATTGCAGGAAAGTAGCATGAGCGTACACAGTCCTACGACCGTCAACCCTGCGGTCGCTCCATAAGCTCCATAATAACTCATCCTTGCGCCTGGTCCAAAGAGCTAGGGTGGCAAGTCTGAGGAGATAGTGAGTGGTAGGCTTGATTATGAGATGTCGTTTGTGACGCTCGGATTATCTATTGGCGGAAAATCAACGGTCCGTTGCTGCCTCAGATGACGAGTCATCAGTATCCACTTTAATTGGCGATTGTACAAACCCTCCATTCTTCTTTCAACACCTCACCTCCACGATCTCAAGATGACCAGTCAGGCCTATTACGAGCTCTATCGCCGTAGCAGGTACTGTTGATGTGTTGATCTACTGAACGATGATTACAGAACTAACTACAGCAACTACATAGCGTCGGCCTCTCCCTCATCGACACACTTGATGAGATGGTGGAGGAAGGTCGCATTGAACCTCATACTGCAATGAAGGTCCTCTCTGATTTTGACAAATCTGCCACAGAAGTTCTAGGTCAAAGGGTCAAAGTACGCCTGAACTTCAAGGTAGGGGCGCAAAGCTCATATGCACCGGATATATAGCTCATCTTCACGCTTCTCAAGGGCCGTTTGGATACATATCGCCTCTGCGACGAAGTTTGGATATTCGTCATGAAGGATGTCGGCTTCTATGTCGATGAACAGAGCGCATTCCACGCTGAGAAGATCAAGATCGTGAGCTGCAATTCCAAGAGACCAGGCGAACATTAGGAAATGATTTGATGCGGGCCGCGCACCAAGTATTGGGACATGCCCTGACGCAGCTCATGGTGCAGGAGATGACAAGATATTGAAGGAGGAGTTCTATGGCATTCACGGCGAATGGGGTTTTACAGGAGTCTTAGTGAGATACCCATGATACCCAGGGAGCTTTATGAAGGGGAAAGGGCATTTACCTTTGTCCAGTGATTCCATATCTCTCAATAAAACTACCTTCCCAGTCTCCTACTTTACCGCTTTCGTGTTTCGCCCTTCGTAACTGCATCGTGACTTCATCAAAGAACCTTGTAAGTACGAAGCGCTTCACATTGAAACTTGAAACGCGTGTCCCTCAACGCCATCTCAGTCCTTTACATCTACGATATCCAACTTCCTCCTCCCCCCGGTTCCTTCATGCGGCATGCCTCTCATTCAGCAATAGTAAACTTTCCAACCCCCTAAACCCCCCACCTCGGCCCCGCGGCGCAACTCCCGGGTCTCATTTCCACCCCCACGGTCGCTACCATGGACCCTGCCGTAGAGCGACAGCCCCTCCTCTCCGGCGCAACGCACGCCCATTATGATACCACGAACACCCTTCCTCGTCCTCCACAACCTCCCACCGAGTCGAAACCTTCCACGATGCGCATCACGACTCCCTGGCTCGCGCTCGCGGCCGCCAGCGGTGCCTGCGCGGCCTTCAATGGCGTTTTCGCAAAGCTGTGGGGAAACCCTCTTTTCCCTACATGAGAAGAAGCGCCGTGCTGACCCCCCATTGCTTTTGATTGTTTTTAGCACGACGACAGACCTCACGTCCTCGTGGGCCAGTGCGATCTCGGCCGGATTGGGTCTGGCAAGCACGAACAAAGCCGTCGAGTTTGTTATCCGCGCTGTACGCCTTGTTCCTTTCGTCCTCCGCTGTCATATTGTATCCAATCGAAACCCTCGGGTCCTAACAATTCTCTCGATTCTGCATGTTAGACATTCTTCTCCCTGAACCTCGCCTTCAACGCTCTAATGTGGGCTCTCTTCACCGCCGCCCTCACGCGCGCCACATCCACGACCCGTGTCTCCATCATCAACACCTCCTCCAATTTCATGTTTACCGCTTTCCTTGGCTTTGTGATATTCAAAGAAAGTTTGCCGCCGTTGTGGTGGTTGGGTGCGGCGGGGCTGGTGGTGGGGAATGTAATTATTGGGAGGAGGGAGGAGGAGGGGGATGGGGCGAAAGCTGAGGAAAGGGAAGGGGAAGGGGAAGAGGATAGTGAGAGGGAAAGGGAGGGGTACAGAGATCAGGAGGAGGAGCATGAGGATGAGGCGGTGGAGGAGATAGAGATGAATGGGGGTGGAGTTGCAGTAAAGGAGGAGGTGAAGAGTGGGGTGGTAAAGGAGAGGGAGGTGAGGAGTTGAGGTTGGAGAAGTGATATCCCGTTGGATGGGCGGTGATTATTGCTATCCCTCGTACGAATTATATGTATAGATACTTTTATCCAGGAGCTGCAACGTCTCTAAACGCGATCCTGCCTAAGTCGCCAATACCTTACTATTGCTCCCATTCTCCATTCCAATGCCAATTAGATCCTTGAAATCTAGCCCTACTTCATCCATCAGCATCGCATGCTGTCGAGCACCTTCTATGCATTGATTCCAATCGGGACTATCTCGCTGCACGCTACTGAGCTGCCGTGCTAGGATGACGTTGAATCCGTCGAGATGTTCCTTTGCCCACTTGACACACGCACTCATCATAAGGGGCGGAAAGCATTGCTGGTAGTTGCTGACGGTGTTCTTGATGAGGGTGAAGTACACGTACGATATTTCGAGAATGTATTGATGAAGGTTCCCTTCGAAAACGCACTGTCGGGCTCGTTGCGCGATGACTCCACTTCTTGCCTTGAGGTACGCTTCCCTCGCTAGGTCATCGAATCCCAAACGCACGAGCCATGCCACGTTTGTTTGTGTAGCTTTTACACCTGAATGTGTCTCGATCAGACGTTGTGTTACAATTTCTGCGGGATTGTCAGCCCCTCGCCCAACATCGAAGATTGATGGCCGACTTGCCTGCGAGTTTGCCAGCGCGCTCGTTGACTTTAGTTGTGATAAGTTCTTGAACTATCATGTTGCCTTTCAGACCCTTCGCAAGTCTACGAAGTTTTTCGACGTGACGGACTGCATCCTCAAATCTTTGCAGTGCCAATTCAATGTCCAGCTCATCAATCTGCCCTTCAACCCATCTGAGGTTCTTCTGCTTCCCATCAACGTCTATTAGTACCTCGGGACGATCTTTAGAGCTACTAAGCGACTTCAGTAGGTCTGTTTTCTTGGATAATGCGGGATCTCTTGTTGCGAGATAGTCCATGGTCTCCTTGCTCTTGCTGCCAAGGTTCTCGCCATCGGCTTGTAATGATCGGCGTAACTCATCCGCAGCTCTTCTGAAAGCGAGTAGCAGGTTGGCCTTTTCTGTGGTTGACGAACGATCACTGCGGTATGTGAAAGATTCATGGCCATGTCGAATGCTGATCGCGTTAGACATCTCGCCTCGGTCGCCGGCACCATTTGCTCTTGACGATCCGCTGTCTAATCCAAGATCCAACATTTCAATATCTTGGAGAGGCCAACACTTGTCAGCAACTAGCCTGGTCGACGGTTTTTTCTCAGCGTCACCATTGACCATGGCATTAGGATCTATGCGCTTCTTCTTCCGTGTTGCAATCATTAAGTGGTCATTGAGTAGGAAGATATGCGCAGGCCGCCTTGCTTTCCATGTTGCAGCGTCCGATTCAACCCAAAATCCTTGCTCGTGAACGACATGCCTGCCTAGTATTGCCGGTAAGAACTTCTGCGATCCTTCCACATTCTGCCAAAGAGCATGTAATTGAACATTCCACATTGCCTCTAGATTTGCGACTGAGCTTCGATTCGCCTGTTTCCGGGCCCTGGTCTCGCCACTCTTATCAATAGTTCGTGCTTCTGGTGCTGCAGAGCTTAACGAAGCCTGACCCAAAGAAGATGTGAGCTCTGACATAAGGCCGCGAAGTGTTCTCATCTCTCCTTTGAGTTTTTCGGCTTCTTTGCTGATCTTGATGAATTGAGTCCGGTTTTGGTAGACGTTTTGTTGCAGATCCGTCGAGGTCCGATTCTTGGTCTTACGGAGGCTGGCCTGGTAATTTCGTAGTTCCTGGTCAGAGGCTTCGGAGAGGAGATTGGTCGCATCTTTTATGTGGTCAGTCCGATACCGGTGTCGAGTCATACTCCTCCCAACGGCTAACAACGATAGAAGACAACAATACTCCATTGTCACCGGTCCGCGTGTGTAGGTGATTATAAGGAAGATAGGGGAACTTACAGTGCTCGGCTTGTAAATCTGGATCTCTGAGGGATAAGATATCGACCTTTATTTTCTGGTTTGTAGCAGGCGCTAGATGGGTTCTTTGCTGAATTAAATGGGTTTCCGGGGGCTGAGGGATAGGTGGTGCATCGGCGTTGCTGAAGTCTGGAAGCTGAATGAAGCGTGTGGAATATCTTCGTTTGACAAGATCCGATGTATTGCTTCCAGGCTTAGGCTTTTCAGGAACCGCGCGAACAGGAGGCCCATTCACGCCGTTCTGGCGAGAAGGCGGAAGTGCAGTTCCATGGCTGGAGAACTGTTTTGGAGCGCTGATTGGCGGGCGCCGCGATGATTTCTTCTGACGTAGTGAGAAGCCTTTGCCTTTATCCTCCATCCTTTGCAGCTCCTCCAGGGTGTCAAGAATTGTGGTGGAAGCGCAGCTTGTATGTGGTTCAAAGGTGCCGATGGTGCCTCCGGTTCGGCGAATGCGGAAGAGCTTCCGGTCTCTAGCTCTAAATTGTTTCAAGCCTCGCTCCAAAATTTATAAAGTGTATTATCATCAGTGTGCTCCTCAATTCAACCCACGCAAGATTTCCTTGTTCCTTTTGCGCAGTGAGAATGTCATCTTCGATAAGAGCGTCTACAGCTGCACTTGCATCTGCAGGTGTAGTCGTTACAGGTTTCCTCGGTACGTCATCCACCCCCCAGTGCTTCAATCGATGTTGCCTTACATCTGCTATTACTCCTCTGTGAAACCGTATGGGAAACTTAATTTCTCTAATATCTGTTCAAACCAGCATACGCGATCTACTTCGATAATAAGCGGCGGACAGATCCTGAATTCCGGAAAGCTTTGAAAAGGGAGTCAAAGAAGGAGGCACGCGCCGCAAAAGAAGAAGCTGAGGTGCAAGGGGCTCAGCAGAGGCAGACGATCAAGGCCGCTGTAGCCGAAGCCCAGGATGAAGGGTTCCCAACCAATGTAGAGGATAAGGAAGCATACTTCATGAACGAGGTTGGACGAGGGGAGGCTCTGTGTCAAGATGGTATCCTACGCCTTTAAGCTATTAAGGATCTTCACTTGCTGATATACGTCCGTCAGGATCTGATCAAGTCGAGGCAGCGCTATGCTTTTATAAAGCCCTAAAGGTCTATCCTCAACCTGGAGATCTCATTTCAATCTATGACAAGACCGTGCCAAAGCCCGTACTAGATATTCTGGCAGAGATGGTTGCTTTGGACTCTTCTATAAAGGTTGGACCGTTTGGCGAGAGGCCGGGCTCAGATTCTGGCGCCTTAGACGATTGAGTTCCGCATCGTCTTACACTCACTCAAGGCCACGACATAAATATTCTCTTCTCTTGGCAGGAACGGTTGGTTTTCGAGAGGATAAACCCTCAGCATTGTATTATTGTACATAGCGTCACGGATCTAGGCCCGGTTTTGGCAGATGGCCCTGAAGCAATCAGCGAATAGACGGGGAACCCTAAACAGGGTATTGGGATCATGGGCACATGGGTAATGTGATTCTATACTCCTTGGCGCAGTCCTTTTTAGCGCGTCATAGGGAGCCAGAATTTCACAGTGCTATTGGGTCATTGAGCCAGCCAGTTGTCAAAAACAATCTATAACGGCTACGACATTGTTTTACAGCGCCAGTCGGTTGAGGTATGACCCTTGAGACATGAGATAAGATTCGTCGAGGGGCCGCCGGCAAATTGATTAGAAGTCGCAAATAAAGTAGATATCACGTGGATATGTACTTGTAATCTGCCTATCAACAGAATTCCATTCTTCCATTCTTGTCAGTAGTACATAGTATTAGTAGTGAAGGTGGCAGCGGGCTCCTACCGTATTCACTCCTTTATATACGTGTTGGTCGTGTCCAGCGTTCATACTTTTACCAGAACCGCGGTCTTTTCCCTCCCCAGACGCCCTAGAGGATTCGATTCCCTGTGCTGATCACCCCGCGTCAGCATGCTTCTAGTGAGTTGTTCTTTCGATGGTACGAGTAGCGATTGCGCAAGGAATCACTAACATTGTTGGCTCTTTACAGTCATGCAATACTGTGTTTCGCCTCGTTGCCCTTTTCGGCGCTGTTGCATCAGCTGTGCAACCGGTCAAAGTCCAAGGCTCCGACTTCGTCAACTCAGTCACTAATGCTCGGTTTCAAATCATTGGCGTTGCGTACGAACCCTATGGTCGCTTTGCTCTACGCTGTAGGACTAATTCCTTCATTAGTTATCAACCTGGTGGCTCTGCTGGTTTCAATCCCGGCTCTGACCCATTGAGTAACGGGACGCTTTGCCTGCGCGATGCTGCACTCATGCAAAGACTTGGTGTCAACACCATTAGGGTCTACAATCTAGACCCAACCATCAACCACGACATGTGCGCAAGCATTTTCAACGCTGTTGGAGTCTACATGTTAATCGATGTCAACTCACCTTTGCCTAACCAAAGTCTGAACCCTGGCGATCTCACGGGCTCCTATACCTCTGACTATCTGAATCGCATATTCCAAGTTGTGGAGGCCTTCAAGGACTATCCCAACACTCTAGGCTTTTTTGGTGGCAATGAGAATATGAACAGCATTGCAACTGGAGGGCCGACACCGCCATACTTAAGAGCCGTCACCCGAGATCTGAAGAATTATATTGCAAAGCATTCAACTCGGACCATTCCCATTGGCTACTCTGCTGCACATGTCCGAGAAATCTTGGCCGATTCATGGGCGTACCTCTCGTGTGACATCCAAGGTTCCACCTCGGACATGTCAAGAATTGACTTTTTTGGTTTGAACTCCTATTCTTGGTGTGGTGGAGATGCCACCTTTCAATCATCTGGCTATGATGTTCTGGTTCAGCAATTCTCCAACAATACAATCCCAGTGTTCTTCTCTGAGTATGGCTGCAACAAAGTACTACCCCGTGTATTCGATGAAGTACAAGCACTTTATGGTTCGCAAATGACCCCAGTGATGAGCGGTGGCTTGGTCTACGAATATGCGCAGGAGCCGTCCAATAACTTTGGCCTTGTGGTATTGAATGATAATGGAACTGCTGAAATTCGAACGGATTACGATAACTTGCAGAAACAATTCAACAAGCTTGACGTCAAGTCGTTGGAATCTAGCAATTCCTCTGCTACAATGGTCAAGTCACCAAATTGCACCAGTGGCCTTATCGCCTCGAGTAGCTTTAACAATAGCTTCACCTTACCATCTATACCACCAAATGGCCAAAAATTGATTGACAACGGTATCAGCAAGCCAAATAACGGCAAATTAGTGAGCGTGACACAGACGCAGGTCCCAGAAGCAGTGTATGCCAGCAACGGCACTCCAATCCAAGCTCTGGCGATTTCTCCACTGCCGAACGACCAGAGCAATACGCCCAATGGCCAAGACACTTCTGGATCGGCGACATCTTCCTCATCACCCTCTGGAACAACCACAACTCCAACGCCAACGAAAAAGAGTGCCGCAGGACGAAATGCAAGCAGTGTCTATGGTTTGGTGGGGGTAGTGGCTGTTCTTTCATTCATACTATCTTAGGCGTTAGAAGATGAGGGCTTTTGTTTCTAGCTAAGCCAAAGGTCTTGCGGAACGAGGTATCTTGTGATAGTTGTACCTATAGCAGGCTCTAAAGAGTGCAATTGTCATGTTCATTCGAGTACATAGTCTACACGCGTTTACTAATAGAGTTAGAGAGTGGTTCAGTATTACCCGATAGAAGTTCTAGGTTCTCGCTGTCCATATTTGCATCACTCAAGCCCATTCACTTCTTGAATCGAGGACTGCGAAGAATTGTGTCCAAGATGAGACTCGAAATAGAATATCCTCATGCTATCACATTTCGTAATGCAAGCCATGAACAAGTCAAAAGCCCTAGATAACATCTGCGAACATTGATCCCAGGGATTAAAATAATCCTTCGAAGTTTTCCACGAGATCCCAACCAGCACCTTCACGACTGTAGTAATGTTGAGGATGTGATGCTGCAGGTCTTAACATCAACATCAGGATTATGATGTATTGTTGTAGAGTCACGGAGTAGTTGTACTTGGTATAAATAGCCCACTCTGGTCCTACTGTAAAAATAACTCCTCTATAATATATATAAGTGTGCATGTATATTCTGTCGAGCATGGAGACAGTGTCGACATCGAATCGATAGTTACCATGATCTTGAAACCTCATCATTGCAACAGCGCACTCGGCTCAGATTAAGATCATACTGAGGCTGAAAGGATCCAGATGTATCAGCCTTGTAGGGGTGACCGGCATTAGCGTCCGTCGCTTGCGGAAGTTGAAGGTTTTCGGCCTTTTCCGTTGTGTTAGGTAGGTACTGCAATTGTTCCATGGTTCATCATCGACGCTTGATGATGGTGGGGCCCAACCCTACAACCGTTTGTTTACCTTTCTGTTGTTGCTTCTTCTTCCTTCCTCCTCCAACATCAACTACGTACATTTCTGTGCCACAGTTGATGCATGACACCTTCTTCATTTGATTGCTACATCACTCTGAAGAACATACCAAACATCATCGCACCTGCCTCATCCTAGGGGTCTTCACCATGGATTTAATGGATGAGATGGAATGGCGTGTGGACACCCCTCCAAAGGTGTATTATACCTCATACTCTCAATCGCCAAAGAGGGACCGAGATGAATCCTTAGAAGAGGAACTGCAATTGGAACAAGAGAGTCTCTTATCCCGTCGATTTGCGCCCGCCGGCTCTACGCTCTCTGGTTCTGGATTTGCTGGCTTTGCTGGCTTTGCGCGCACTGATTTTCAACTGCCTCCCATTGGCAATGGCGTCTCTGCGAGAGACTTCGCCAATCTTGGCCGGCATGAGTATCTCATGGATAATGATAGGAACGATTTGTTTCTCGACTTCCCTGTTGCCGACCAACCTCCTCCCTTCCAGCCCAACACATATTACGGATACGGTCAGTCAACCTTGGGGCTGCCGTTACCACCACTGCCAGACTTGAATCAGCAGACACAAGGAGAATGGTGGGATTGCTGTGCTGGCGCCCTGATGACGGTCACCGTTTTAATTACCACTGTCACCGCAAATTGTGCTAGGTTGCTCGGCGATCGAACGTATAAAGCCGGACGATTCATATATCAGAATCGAGGCCGTGCTACAGAGACTGTGACAAAATTTGCGCAAGGGGCTTCAGAAACCAAACGTCGCATTATAGAGTTTATTCGTCCAAAACCTCCACCTCCTCGCCGACGGTCACCACCACGGATTCGACGTCAGCCTAATATGACTACCGTCCGGATACAAGTTGAAAACGAGGAACGTGAAAGGAGGGAAGCGTTAGAGGCTGCAGCAATCGACATCATGGGTTCTAGCACAGGCAGATTTGAGCCTTTGATGTCTGGTGTTCTGCCAAGTCCAGAGGATTTCCAGCCCACAATGCCTGGTGTGATCCAACCCTCCTCCAGCTTTCAGCCTATTTTATCAGGTACCACTTCGACCTCTGCAGACTTCCAATTTTCGATGCCAGGTGCTATGCCAGAGGATAATCGACCTACGACAAGCATTGCGCCTAGTGTGCCTACAGAGACCGACCTGAGACAATCTACACCAATTGGCCTGGCCATGCTTCCCTATAACGATAGCCCCGATTCAAACATGAATGACACAATCTCAGCCACTATACCAACGATAGCCACAAATGATTACCTCTCAGAACCGTGGGAGACATCTATTTTGGACATTCCTTACAGTTCCGACTCAGAGACGGATGAACTCATGTCTGAAGATGATGATCTTGAGTCCCCTATCACGGATGATATGGATTTTGAAGTTGAATTGCCTGCTGATAGCGGCCGATGGGCGGCTGTCGACGAGCTCCAGCGCCTCAACGCCGAAAATGACGAATCGGGAATGGATCTGACTTTGGAATGTGATGAGCCGAGCTTGCCCGAGAGCTTTCAGCCTCGACCGTCAGCCGTCAGTGGATTGGGCTACCCCATCTGTTCTCCGCTAAGCCAGATTCCATTCACCAATCCAGAGCAGACTTCGCCTTCAGCCTTTAGCGACTTGAGCAAGTCGATCTACTCTCAAATTACGCAATCAGCCTTTAATGGATTTAGCAACTCCATTATTCCTCCACCATCTCCAGCATTACCTACCAATCACGAAGAGCCTCTGAGCTCACCATTATCTGATCCGCCGTCGGATTTGGACATGATGACACCACCTGCTATGACACCAGCAAGGCGGTCTCCCAAAAAGTCGGTCGGGTTCTATGAGAGCCCAAAGACCGGCAGACCAGTCAACCGAGTGAAGAAGTACTATATAGGCGAATCAATGGCTCATCCCGTCAGCTCAAGCCCGCCTGAGGAGAGTGATGGAAGCAGTATCTCGAGTACCATCGACAGCGATGTCTCAGTATATGATGACCCCGTCATGGAAGCAGCGGCAGCAGCCTACGGGCGTTTCAACCAAGGAATTTCAACACCCTCCGTGGCAATGGAACAGCCAAGCCTGGCTTTTGCGACGAATGATGATACTCCCGTTGGAAATCCGGATCCGGCCGGCAATTTCTACAAGAAGACTCGTCCAATTACTATTGGCCACACAGGACTTGAGATAGCAGGCTACGCTGGCAATACGCCAGCTGATGACTCTCTCATTTCGCATGGATCTTCTGACATCGGCCAGACGAATAGTGAGATTGTAGGCGCGGTTGGGTCTATATCAACCGCTGCCTCTCTCCCTTCCAATGGACCGATACTCGCGACGATCCACAACAACCAATACATACCCCGTCAGACTCGTCGACGCACAGGAGCTTCTTCAATCATAGTCACCGCTCAGGGAAGCCCGATCAAGAAACAATCTCGATCACCACCTCGATCAGCTAGAAGCTTTTCTAAACTTTCTATGGAATCTCTGATCATGCAGGAGAACGTCACCTCACCTCCTGAATCGGCCAGAAGACCGCCAACAACGACACCGGTAGAATTTGCGTTCATTACAACAGGGGGTAAGCGTCTTTCGCCTGCAGAAGGTCTCCCTGTTGAATCTTCCAAGGAAGACATATCAGCTAGGCAGGAACATACCTCTCAGAAGCAGGACACAGCCACTGAGGAGGCTGCGACTCCTGGGCAACTGGTCAACGCTAGCAATGAGAGCACGCCCCAACAGGATCTCACAAGCCAACTTGGAAGCCTACAGGTATCAGATCGCCGACACTCGGTACGTAGGAGAAGAAAGGAGCTGGAGGCGCAAAAGCTCCGCGAAGAGGAAGAGCAACGCGTAGCCGAAGAGAAGGCTCGCAAGGAGAGAGAAGAGGCTGAAGCTGCTGCAAAGAAGGCACGTCTTGAGAAAGAAAAGGCCGAAGAAAAAGCCCGCGCAGCGAAGGAGGCCGAGGAGGAACGCAAGAGGAACCGCGTTCGCGAGATACCGGTCGAGAAAGTCATTCAGCCTCTTACTGCTGATTGGGAAGCTAAGGTCGATGCGGCAATGGCTAAACAAAGTAACAATGTGGTTGCTAAAACGTCTACCGGTACCGCACTGACTCGAAAGGACTTGGGAACGCTCTTTCCACAACCAGGTAGAGATCCCGCTAGTGGATGGTTGAACGACGAGGTCATCATGGCATATTTACAAGCCGTGGTCGACTATGGAAGGGAGATTTCGGGTTATAAAGACGGCGATATCCCAAAATACCACGCGTTCAACACGTTCTTTTTCAAGAACATCCGTGACAAGGGTGTCCAGAGTGTCAAGCGCTGGGCCATCAAAGCCAAGATCGGTGGCAAGAACCTCGAATCAGTCGAACGCGTATTCATCCCCGTCCACTCCGGCGCTCATTGGACCCTCCTTGTCGTTAGTCCCATCGCCCATACCATTGAGTACTTTGATAGCTTGGACCGTGGTCCTGGACCGTTTATCAAGGTCGCGAAGGATTGGTTGAAGCAGGAGATGGGCAAGAATTACAAAGAAGACGAGTGGAGGGTCGTGCTGGCCGATGGTGGAGGACCGCAGCAGAGCAACAGCAGTGATTGTGGGGTGTTTGCAGTTACAACGGCGAAGATGGTCTTGTTGGGGATTAATCCGGAAGCATACTCGAGTCTGGATATTCCCTTGCAGCGGAAGAGGATGGTTGCTGAGTTGATGAATGGGGGCTTTACGGCGGACTTTGCTCCGAATTTCACATTCGGGACGGGGGACCTGGCATGAAGGCGTTTGTGATTTTTATGCGTTTTGCGTTTGTACTATGAGCGAGGGTTTCACGGGTTTCGTGGTTTTCAAGGGGTTTCAAGGTTCTTGGTCTCGTCGGTTTCAGAAAGTCTTGTGGTCATGGGTTTTGTCTCTCTTTCTGTTCTCTCTTGGCCCTTTGGGGGCTATTCAGCAGCGCGTTGTAACGCGAGTTACGAAGGTTATGTCGATATGGTGATTTTCGCTGGCGTCTTGTTTGCAGCAGATATACCCTCCCGGTCGCAAGTGCTGCACCGGTTTGAGTTTTGTTTCGGGAGGTTCTTTCAATTGTACTCTAGGATGATAGAGCGTTTTCAATTCACTTGCTTTGTGGAATTGCTGTTCTACTGTGTTGCTTTATCGTGATGCCTAGCATGTGGCCTGGTTGCTGGTGCAAGGGGTGGCCGGTGTGCTCTATGTTCCTGGTCTCTGAAAAAGAATGGAGGAAACCACTCCAATACCATGCGTAAGGAATTACCACCCGACCCTCCGTCCATACCGTATCAACATACCACCCAAAGAGTAATCGGACCATCACATTTCATAAACCTAGGTACATATATATAGTAGGCCCCCATCCCCCATCCCCCATCCCTCACCCTTCATCCCCCATCCCCTCCTAAAAGAGCAAAAACATACAGCAGAAGGGATTCGCTGGTCGTCACCGACCCAACTACTAGTCTTCCGATCAACAGCTTGTGTATGGCAGAGCGGACGGGATGCCCAATTTTCTGTTGTCTATGGCCGTATGTGGAAGGTAGGAGGGAATTATGGTATATATATTTTGTGATAAGTGGGTGGTGGGTTTTATAGGGGGAGGGTGGGGCGGTGGTTGGGAAGGTGTTGGGTTTGAGGGGGTGAGAGCGGAGAGGGGGGAAGAAGTGATGAGAAGGGCCGGGGTGAATTGAGACTGAGTGAAGACGGGAAGTATTTGATGAGAGCGAGAAGTTAAAAGAAGGAAAATGTTGAGATCTAAAGTATTTCTTCTGAAGCTTTAAAAGTATTGACTTTTCTTTTGTGAAGTGTCAGGTCTCGAAATCAGCATCAGAAAACGTCAGTCATTTTGTACATACATATAGTTGACAGCTGTTGAACTGTCACATATTTAAATTTAGTTCATACAATTTTTAATCTTACACTTCAGTTTTAAAGTTGATGATATTTAGTTTACTCTGAATCTTATGCATATATAGCCTATTTGATGTGTTGACAGGTGAGAATGCCTCGGTTATGCTTGGCCGCTTATGGTTTCATCACTTTTCGCACACACTGGTGAGTAAAGTCCATCATTGATCCCAAATAGAGCCCAAAAGAACATTAGTATTAAAAGTAAATGAGTACCTCCTTCTGCCCAGAATGGCCACCAATTCGGGAGTGATTTCTCGAGTGTCGAAGGTCGATTAAAAGGCTATTCGGCGTGATGGCGTGTTGACAGGCGTCGGTTGAGGTATGAGAGAGAAGTTAGTTAAGAGCTTTCAAGTCAAGGCGTTTGGTTGCTCGTGCGAATGCGATGGTTGCCTTCACAGTGTTCACATTGGGGGACCATTTCCCTCTGGGTCCGTCTAGTTGTTCCCTCCCTGACCATCCCCCCAAGTAATACAAGATATCTCCCCATCGTGTGAGTCCTTCTCTCCCTAGGATATGCCGCAGTGAGTTCCATCCGGTACATTTAAATAATAAATGGTTCGCTCTCTCTTCTTTCCTTCCACAACTGCACAGGTTCGAGACGGTAGCTCCTATCCGATGTAGATATCCGTTCAGCCGGCATTTTCCTGTCCGAAGCTGGGAGAGAATGGTGGCATCCTCCCTCTTAAGGACGTCATATAATTTCCTGGTATGTTTCCCTGGCAGAGCTTTGTCTACCCGTTTTGAGTGAAGACCTGTATTTGCTGCTGATACCGGCTTTCGGGGTTGGTATGAGCGTTTGCTGCATCGCAGCGCGGCTGATTTCAGGCTGTGGAGTTGATGTATGACTTCCTCATTTCTATTGCTTGGTACGCTTCCGCATGAGCTTGTTCATTTCCCTGGACTCCCTCGTGTCCAGGCGTCCATTGAAGGGTTATTGTATACTGTCGGTGGGTCCGCACTCATTCCAGGCGTTGGATGATCGAGCGTATCAATGCTTGTCCGCTCTGGTGAGCGGGGTGTGCCATGGACTTTAACGCCCCTTGGCAGTCTGAGAATATTATTATCGAGTTTGGGATCTGGGCTATAGTGTCGATCGCGGGAATCAACTTGTGTATTGTTAGATCAATGGCAAAGAGCTCTGCGAAATAAGCGTTCAGGTTATTTTCATCTTCGATGATTGTTGCCTCTGAGTATTGTGATGATCATCTTTTTTCTATACCTATCAGACCGTTTCTTGCGGATCTATCGATGTACAACGCAGGAGTGCCCGAGGATTTCGCTTTCTTGGCGGCTTCCTCTCGCGATGGCGGTATCACGACCTGAGGTCTCGATTGTCACGGTGATGTGCAGTACGGTGTGATCGTTTCAAGTCTCAATAGATCAAGATTCCTAAAGGTGAATGCCACTGTCTGCAGTGGAGAAGTGAACCCTTTGGCGCTCCTTTTAGCTCGGGATGTTGACTTATAGATCGGGTGGGTTTTCTCTAAAGTGTGCCCGTTGATCCAGAACCGCCGCTGCTGTTCAAAGTGCCTGATCTGTATCAACTGAATATCCGCCTCGACTTCTACCACCTCGAGAAAGACCGATGAGAAGGCTGTTGTGATGGCTTGTGCAGCTATTCTCTGGGGTGGCTGCAGGCATTTAAGTGTGCTTTTTGTGCCCTTTGAAGCTCATACCTCCGACGCATAATCCATGACTGATGCAACAGTGAATTGAAATAATTGCCAGCACGTTGAAGCTCGTAGGTCTTTCAGGAGCTTAAGGGCTAATGCTGTCTAAATACTCCTTTTCACTGTCCTTGCCATGTGAAGTTTGAATCGTAGTTCTCTGTCGAAGACAACTCCTAGAAGTTTTATCGACTCTGCCGGTTGAACGTGATTTCCTTTGATTAGTAGCAGAGTATCATCCTCACGGTTGTGGCTTCTTGTGAAATGTACGAACGCTGTCTTTTCCGGTTGAAAGGTAGCGCCACTTAGACTTTCCCATAGCTCTGCTTTAAGAATAACGTCTTGCTGTAGTTTGATCGTGTTTTCGATTGTTGAACCATCGACGAAAGCTATCGCTCCTTGGTTCTTGTTGGTCTTAGTTTGAACAAGGTTGACGTTGAAGAAAAGGAATAAGATAGGGGAAAGCGGGATCCTTGTGGCAGGCCTGCTTGGGCCGCAGAAGAATACCGTCCAAGAACGATAGATAGGTTAACGACTCCTATCCTAGCTTTCCCCAGCCTCTTCGGTCTTTTGAGCAGCGCCCTCACCTTTGACCGCTGATTCCACGATATTGGGATAGACCAAGTCCCTCACGCCTGGATCCCCATTGGTTTGCGCCTTATGTTATGCTATCTTGAAGTTGGTATGTGAGTGGGTTGCCAAGTGCTCGTTGACTGTCGGTGCACGTTCGGTGTCGGCTTACTTTAGTGCACTCTCGCAATTCCTCTCCACATAGCAGACAGGGCCTGTGGACGCTACCAAAGTCTAGATGACGAAGGAGGAGACACTCTTTGTACTTTCCCTTCGCGTGCGTTTTGTCTTGGTCGGGCGATCTTTGGAGCTGAGCTCGACGGTGTCAGGCTTATCATCACTCAAGACAATCCAGCACTCATGAGCCAGCGCCTTATCGACAGACAAGCGATTCGTCGGATTCCAGACCAGCAGCTGATATAGTAAGTATACTAAAGGTTGATCTTCTGGAACGTCTTCACCATGCCTGCTAAGCATTGTATGCATCTTCGCCAGGCGTACGATCGTAATTTTTTCATCAGTATCGGTCGAATATCCCAATATTTCGGCCACAGCGTACGCCCAAGCCCACAGGTCGATTTTTACAGTATATTCAGTATTACCCCACACCTCTGGTGCCAACGTTCGTATCGGACCAATACGAGTGTCCCGGGAAAAAGGTTCTGATGTGGCTTTACCGAAATCGCAGAGTACCGCTTCAGGCCTTTCAGAAGAAACAATGAGCATGTTCTTGAGAGTGATGTCGCGATGCATAATGCCCATGTTGTGTAAAGATTCGATGCCTTCGAGAGTATCTTTCAACAGTCGCATTTTGTTTTTGATCTCAATGGAAGTCCAGATAGGCGGAGTGAAATTCCTCACGCAAAACGGCAAGCATATAAAGACCTTTTCTGGCAAAATGCCACATGGTTTAGAATTGCCATGCTCACAGAAAGATGATAGTGCAGGAAGAAGTCCTTTACGGTTCTAGGAATGATTAACAAATCAGTAACATTAGGAGTAGAATATCATACCCTAAAGGATTCTCCCCAGGCAACCTCCTCGAGAAACGCGTTCCTTGTCCGCGTACTTGTGACCGGTAGCTCTTTCAGAACTACCATCTCTCCTGTGTCTATGTTCATTGCTTTGTTCACCCAACCAAAGGTTCCAGATCCCACAGTTTCAAAGACGAGAAAGTGCTGAATTATTTTGTGTTTATCAAGATGCAGCTTCCACATACTCTTCGGAGGTAGAGGTAAGTCAATAGACATTTTTCTAAGAAAGGCATTTCTGCATTTGAAAAAGCTTTCTCTCTCATACTCCTCGACTGTGTACTCGAAATCGTACTCAAAGGGACCCAGTTTGATTGTTGTAGTCGTCTGATACAGCAGCTTTTCCGATTGATATTCCAACTCGTGCCAGGTACCTGCCAGATTGAGATATACCGGCGCCTTCGAACTCACTGCAACTAACATCAACATGCCGGAAATGCGATTGAATCGAAAGCACATGTGCACGTTCGCCACATTCCTGCTTTTAGGATCACGAGGTTTAGCAAGGAGGAAATCGACATTGCGATCTTGCAAGTTCGACGTTCCTCTACCGGCCATCCATCCCAAATTTAAAAACTTCGGCGAATCATCGTTACGAAGTGAAAAGACAAGATGATGAAAACCCTGCTCTTTCTCAACTGAAGATGTAGCAGTGTCGTAGTCAGTATCAGTCTCAATAGGCTCAGTTACCCCAGCTCCTTCATTTCCTAAAGAGTCAATAAACTGGAGATGATACTTGTCGTCCGTCTCTTCCATGTACCTCACGGCCCTAGAAAACAATGCTTGTGCTTCCGAGTTCTTGGGCAGCAGTCTTGCGAAAATGCCCGAGAACTCGCGCTGCGCGCTTGAGCTGGCGGAGGTGGCTGCCATCCTGAGGTAAGTATAATATGCGGGCGAAGGATGGGTAATAATGTAATAATAGTCATTCCTTCCTACCGTAGCACGCGTAGGTACCTTAACAACCAACCCCTTGGAAAGAGTGCGCGCGTTGTGGATGCCCCCGCATTCTCAGCCTTACATATCACATGATACACCTTCTGATCTAACATCCTCTTTGTCCCCCGATATTTACTCAACATCACATTTATTTGAACATGCCTTCACCTACTCTACCATCGGCACAGTCAATGTGGGGTGATTATGTGCCATTCCATCCAGATACCCTTGACTACTTGGTTGAAGTTCAAGACCACATAGCGGAAAGATATGCGATACGAGCTCATGCGAGGACTCCGCCTGAGTCGCCTCATTCAGTCTACAGCGAATCTTCCGTCGACAGCTGGCCTCCTCCTGATGGTTTCAAACCTGATGGTTGGAGCCTCAACCATCCTTTGCCCAGCCCTGAAGACTCTATCGCTACGCGTGAAAATCGGCCCTACACTGCAGAAGCGTTTTCTTCTAGCACGGCCCGAGTTCCGAAATCAAAAGCTACACGAAAGGGAGACCAGTGTCCCGGAGCAATATCCTCTGGGCGGCAAGTATTTTACATTGACTCTACAGGCCATTGGCTGACTCGTCGAACTCAGAATTACAAGATCAAAAGTTTCATCGACAACCACATATTATCAGCTTGATCACAAGGGCGGTGTTAGCAAAGTGCAGGCGAAACCATCACATCGCGGCAGAAGCTCCATCAAGAGAAAATGAGAACATAAGAATTGAAGAGATTCAGAGACGTTGGTCACAAGGGTAATCTGATATGGCAGACCGTCTTGGACCACCTTTCGAAAATTACGCAGAGATGCGAGCTTTTGCTGGGCGATTATCACCAAGGTCCTAGATTCCGATATTCAAGTGACCTTATGAACTCGGCATTTTCCACCAGACATCTGATCTTAGGAAGTCGTTCTTAGCAATGTTCGAACGTTCTCCTAAAGTCACAGAGCGTCAGTACATCTGCGTCTAGGTGTTCCAATCTCAGAGCCTCGTGGAGAACTTAGAAGGTCGCAAAAACTGAAGGAGGAAGCGGAATGATTAGAGTGAGAGACATGTGGTCTGAAATAATGGTGCGATCGTCTTGCGAAAGATGAGTCATCTCGAGTTTGACGGCTGGCTCAATGCTGTCCTGAATTTGGTGCTTCGCAATTGAAATTTCGAAGCTGATTGGAAGTTTGGAACTAAGAGAGCTCATCTAATTCTTGGCAGTCTTATGGTAAGGTGTCACGACCTTGCAATACTTCAAGAAATAGTTTGGCTTGATGAGGTGAAGTGAAGTGCTAGCTGTGCGAAGATTGAAGGTTGGGAATAACGAATAGCGTGTTGAGCTTTCGGATGAGTAATTGTGACGGCTGCTTAGACTATCTCTACACAGTACTTTCGCCATGCAAATGACGATAGATAATGTACGTTGAGTTCAAATACTTCTATCTGATCTACACTAATATTATATAGACCTTCAAAACCCTTCGGGCTCACGTTCAATCTGTTCTTTCTCAGCTATTGGTTGAGTGGCCGGAGGAAAGTGATCTGATACACGATAAAATATGCCAGCTTCCTTTGGAAATCCGACCTATCATTAATAAGGAATGAGACATTACTACGCTATTCACTCAGTCTGGAAGCTCTCTTGCTAAAACGATCGAGGCATCGAAGGAGGAGACACGAGCTTGTAGAAGTGTTCGTAGACATAGACCGTTCCGATAATAAAGGAAAGCTCAAATCGTTGACTAGTATGCATCTGATGAGCTTCATGGGTGTATCAGAATACCGTCGACGGGAATGAGCCCACAAGAGAATTTTGACGACAGTGATCATCTGAAGATTGCAAAGACTGGAAGAGTGGTAGCAGCCTGCCAATAAGGCCATCTATCACCCAACATCATGATGGTGGCGAGGGACGTGATGCAAGGTGCCTCAAGACATCTAGTAGTTACCACATACTTATATAACCGGGTTGCTTGTATTCATCGTCTATACAGTCGTCCTTGTCTTGCAAGGAACTGCCGTACCTTTTTGTCCGCGTGGACATCTTTCTTGTCCACCCAGGTCGGTCGCCACTGAACGAGATACTGGCCCATATTCTCATCTATAACTCCTTCCATTCCTTCTTGTCGGATAGCAAGGCAATTCTGTTGCCACTGTTGTCCTTGCAACCTTCCCATAGTCTCTTTGCTTCAGCCTTGTATTCTTGATATATGTTATTGTCGCAATTAGCGCTAGTCTCAACTAGGCTAGCGGGCAGTGTAATGACACTGTTCTTAATTGGACGACTACTCCTTCTGCTTCTACTGTTGCTCCTATTGCTCCCACTATCGCTTCAACATAATTCAGGCCTATTGTGAAGCCTAAGGTGATCCCGAGACCTAAGGTACTTAAGCCATATGAGGTAGATTCCTGGAAGATCGCGATTTCAAACGACAAGAAATGCTGGCGTGCCAGTGCCATGTACAACTGTGATCACCGTGTCTGTGGTGTTAATATCTAAAGTCACGTACTCTGGTCTGTCGTCGGGATCAGTATTCACTGAAAAGCCGTGTACTGCAAAATACACGATGGAAAAGATGATTCATCAATTGGTAGAAGGAAGCTGGCGATGACCAACCCGGGTGCTTCAATTCTACAGAGAAGTCACGAATTGGCTTGGGGGAAAGCGCGCTCTGGGCAGTACTGTCTCTTAATCCTAATTGTAATATTCTTACAGTGTTCGAATATTGTGACTTCTGTGCTGTATGCGAAGGGCCACTTGAGCCTGTGATTGGCAAGCTGCAATTGCTGGTGACGGTGACTACTTGGCCATTTGGAGGTCCGAGTAGTAAGTGGTCAACATTGAAAGCTTGTCTAAGGGAAAGATTCTCAAGGACGCAATATGTGGCTGCCATGGCACATACACATCGGCGCCATTGCGTGTCTGCTGGGAAGGAAACGTTAATCGAGAGTGAGAGAGCGGCTCAGAGACGGATCAGGGATGCAGTGAATACCGACGGAAAGGTGCTTGTCGTACAGATGCGGCACCATGAGAAAGAGCGATTGGTAAATGCTTAGAAGAGCTACGATAAAGCCATGCTGTTCAGACTTTTCCTACTGCATCCTCCAGAAGTTATGTCGATGATCCATCTTGCTCGACTCAGAATGCGATGAGCTTGTCCTTGCCAGCCTCGTCCTTGCCAACAATCTTGCCCACATCACCATCTCTCTCGCCCTCCACAACGCCACTAATCATTCTTCCACCAATATTCGGATGGCCACCGCCTATAGCTGCGATCTTCTCCTTGATGCCTCCGAGATTCGTAGCGAGGAAGCCGGGTCCAACACCCCACACCTTCACTCTATCCTCCTTCATCTTGTGGTTCCAGTCCAGCATCACCATGTTAAGGGCCGTCTTGCTAGAACGGTATCCGATCGTCTCAAAGTCCACCTTCTTAGGCCATCCAGCCGGTAGGGGCGGTGTAGGGAAGTACTTCTGGCTTGCAACGGTGATTTGGGAGAGACCAGCCACGAAGATCAGACGGGGGTCAGACGACTTGAGCAAGAGCGGCATGAAGGTGTAGGTCATAACATTTGCACCGGTAACGTTGACGTCGTAGGCCTTGTTGAAGCAGTCACGGAGAGACACTTTACCGGCGACGTATTGAATATCGAAGGTAGCTCCAGCGTTGTTGACGAGCGCGTCGAGGTGACCCGGATTAGCCTTGACTTGTTCGAAAGCCTTCTGGATCGACTCGTCACTGGTAACATCGACCTGGATAAGTTCAACGGTGTTACTGGTTTTTGGAACTTCCTTGTGGAGCTTCTCGATGGCAATTTTGCCCTTCTCCAGAGAACGACTGCCGAGAAAAACGTGGTACTTGGCCTTGCCAGACTCGAGAAACGCTTTGACGGCTTCGTAGCCGATACCATCGTTGGCGCCGGTGACGAGAACAATCTTTTGGGACGCCATTGCTAGCTGTGATTCGCGTGTGGATGGATGGATGGGTGTATTGTTGATTGTGCGTAGGTGGTAGGTGGTAGGTGGTTGAGTTGTTTGTTATTCAAAGTTGATCGACTTGAGGAGCGAAGGATCAATGCTTTGTTAAAAAGAAAAGCTTCGCTATGTGGAAGACGTGGGCATCTATTTCATTGATAGAGGAACCCTTGGCGTTAAGCGGAGTTAAGGGCTCTTGGGCGGCTTAACTCCACTCAACTACTTTACCCTCGGAACCGGGAAGGTAACCCTGCCTGGGCCAAATGACGTGCATGAATTACGTTGGTCCGGTGTCAGAGTAGTCCTAGCTCCGGCACCGTTCTCCCCCAGGTTCCTGTCAATCACCCCGACAGCTTACGGCAAGGTGAGCTTTCGACTTATGACCCTTTTGGAGCAATAGGAGCTGGGGCGTGGTGCGGTGGCGGTGGCATTAACCTCTGAACTTCCAACGAGCAGTGGTTGTCTGAGCTGTTACCCGTTCAAAGCGCGATAGCAGGAGTCATAGATAGAAATCGAACCACCACGACTGCCGAGCAACGGTAGAATATTCAATGTTATCAAGTGCATTCGTCTATTCAAGTATCAAGACCGCAATAATCCCAGTCATTTCATCAATACCTCAATTATCGATTGTACCTTAGGCGTCTTTTTGACACTAACAAGCCTCAGTCGCTTGTCGGCCTTTGCGAGCAAGTCAACCCAGTCCTCATAGAACCGCTCCTTAGAGTTAAATACTGCCATCATCTGCAAAGCACTGCTGCGCATGAATCTGAGCATTCGGTTAGGCGCTGTCCCAGGAATCGGCAGTACAACCTCGGCGATGATGATTCTACTATGTACCTGGTGTCATGGCATGAACAATGTTTTGGATTATCTTGACGGCATAAGGATCGGAATGACCATGTAAGCTTGCGCGTAAGAAGTATAAGGCCGCTTTCACGGGCCGTGGGGTAAATACATCGCACGGGAGGAATGTGATCCGGTCTTCAGAATCAAGTCATCTATACTGCTGGCTTTGGCTATCGTGATGTTGCTGCGAAGATTTCTCCAGATGAGAATACTGTATACCATATTGCGTCGCTTTCAAAGGCGTTCACGGGAGCAGCTGTGAGTATACTCGTGGATGAAAAACTTCTAGACTGGGAGCAGCCCGTCTCCAAGATCCTTCCAGAATTTTCTCATAACGATGCGACTGTCGAGACCCAATCTAATCTTCTCGATATGGTTGCGCATCGCACTTGCCTTGCGCATAAGAGTGCTCTTTGGTTGCAGGACTGGACGACGTTACTCCTGACTCCAAAGGACCTGTTTCCAACCATATCTTACACCGAATATGCATTTCCCTTTCGGTCACAATGGTTTTACAGCAACTGGTGATACTGCGTGGCTGCTACAATGCTAGAGAGGGTGACAGGGCAGACTTGGGCAGAATTTCTTACCCAACGGATATTTGCACCGCTTGAGCTCAAACAAACATCGTTGGAGCGATATCCTAAAGGAGACAACGTAGCGAAGAGTTATCAGGCGTTCCCGGATGGCTCGCCAAGCCCAGTAGAGCCACCAGAACTGGTCGCCGGTACGATAATGCAGGGGGCATTGGGTGTGATAAGTAGTGTGAGTGACTTGCTGTCGTTCTACAAAGCTCTTATCAAGGCTTGGAAATATGAAACAAACAGCGATACAACGTTCACTCCTGGTTCACCATTCAAAGATGTTCGTACGATGCTCAAAGGTCACATCGATCTTGAATCAAATTCAACATTCCAACAGTCATATGGCGTCGGCTGGGCTATCAGCGAAATCCCAGCTCCGCTCGGGCAGATCGGCACCAATCCGATGTTCATTCCAGAAATGCCTATTGTTGGGAAAGGTTCGAAGAAACAAGTTGTCTGGCACCACAACGGGAGTCTTGTTGGGTTCTTCAGCTCTGTACATATTCTTCCGGAAAGTGACACTGCAATAGTTGTCTTGACGAACTCTATGGCAAACAATGACTGTGCAGACTGGATCGGTCAATTCCTTCTCGAGACGGTACTAGACAATACGGACAAGAACGACTACTTGATTCTTGCGCAAAGGACAGCTGCCTCTTACATTGCAAAGTGGCGAGATTTGAAAATGGAATTAGTCGAAGGGCGAATCCCTAACACTCTCTGTTTACCTCTTTAGCAATATTCTGGGAGCTTTTACAATAAGATTCACAATTTCCACCTCGACATCAGTACTGTTAACGGCAGGCTTGAATTGAGGTTTCAAGGCTTGCCAACCGAAGTCCATCAACTCTATCACTATCACTATAACACCTTTTCGTGGGAGCTCACCGCAGAAAAATAGATTGCCAGGGACCGGTGGCCTGATCTTGAGGCACGGGTCTATCTCCTTCATTTTGAAGCTGACGAGAATGGGAAGATGACCAGACTCAGATGGCATCATGACTGGGCCGTATCTGCAGGCGAAGTTTTTACCCATGATCCTGATTCGCCCAAGTCTCAGGATCAAACGACCCTAGCATCGGTTGATGAGTAAATCTCCACTCCCTTTGTCAATCCTTAATCTCGAGTATGATGCTTTGCTGAGATCTCAAGAACCTCAACACCATATAGTGAACGTTCTGAGCTTTGAGAGGAAGAGCTAGCTAGACGGCTAACGATTGGGAAATTCTGGATTCTTATAGGCTCGTGCAGGCGAGGCCTAAATTCCTCAGCCTCACATGGTTAGGTGCTCCCGGGGATGTTTAATAGATTAGTCGTCAAATGGCCGTCTGTCTCATCTCACAATCCGTGCACGCGCGGCCGAATTAGAACAGAAAATAAAAGTCCATTCAACCGCACGAGACGCATGTCTAACAATTTGTTATATTATATGCAGGTGGATTTCTGAAATGTGGATGTGGAACAAAACCGCTACTACTCGACGAAATAAGCGAACTTCGAAGCAGACAGCACAGGTTGAATTCATGTACTAATATGCAAGCCTATCACCACGTATGGGCTGCGTACTTACTTGTTGTGTCTGTTATCTTTAACAAGATTCAACACTGTGTGGGCTGACCATTGGACGAGGATGCAATAAAAATTTCCCTGCATGCCAAGTATATCCAATACACTACGTTGCGTGCTACTGACTAACAATGAGGTGCTGTTGGATGCCGTGAAGCTTGGGCCAAGAACCAGGAGGTCCAAGAAAGCCTGCGCCGTTCTCCCGAGTAGAAGGCTGCTTATCGGAAACTGTAAGACACTACACCAAGAGCGATCTTACAGTGTTTGTCCTCATAAACCATTGACTAAGGTTCCCTTTCCATTAAATTCCCCCCTTTTTATTGAGATTTTTCGCGACCGCTACAATGTCGCCAGCGGAAAATGACATTGCTCGGATCTTGTATTTAGACTGGCAAGACTTGTACAACGACGAGAGACCGTTCCAAATATTCTCTGTTATTCCAAAAGACGCCGAAAATCAGAAAGCCGACAATCTGGTATTCACAGAGGGAGAGCTCGAGACTATGCATGATATGAGAGGGAAAGAATCAGAATATACCCTTGATCGGAACGGCTTTTTTATTCGCCATCATACGTCAAAGATGATGGACTTTTCCAATGAAGACGCTATCAAGGAAACTTACATCCCCGAGATCGAAGCTTTACTCAAAGCCGAGCTTGAAGGGATAGACCAAGTTCACGTCTTCGACTATCGAGTACGCCCTCATGCCTAAATAACGTTTTCTTGAACTGGGCCATTGACCGTTCTTTGGGTAGCTCAGATCCAATACCCCAATCTTCAAGGAGGTCAATGTTGCCGACAAAATGCAAACTCTGTTGCCAGCTCAGCATGCCCATTGTGGCAGGTACAACCTCTTCACAACATTTCCAGTCTACTAATGGACTAGAGTAGACCAAAGCCCTGCTGGAGCCCTCGGTCGCTTGTACAAACATCTACCCGATGAAGCCGACTTTCTCTCCCAAGGTAGAATGAGAATCATTAAGTATGTATCATCAGATGATTGTCGTGATGCAAAAGCTGACCTACTTCATTGTCTGGTGATCAATCCATCATCGCGTCGAGAATCGGCCCCTTGCCGTCTGCGACGCACAGACCGTGGAAGAGGACGACCTCGTCGAGACCGACCTTATCACCGTGGGACATCAAGGAAAGTCCATGTATGGGATGTACAAGGCGCGCCACAAGTGACATTACCTCAAGCATCAAACGCCCGAGGAAGTGACCTTGATCAAAGATTTTCGACTCCGATCCTGATGTCAGAGCTCAATGTGAGTTTCTGCTTTTTGTCTTTGAATTCGACGAAAGCTGAAAAGAGTAAGGCTGTATGCATTCTTCCTTCAGGCACACCAGCGTTCCGGACACTGCTCTGCCCCGCGAAAGCGTGGAGATGAGAGCTCTTGACATCACACGTCCTCCGAAAAAAGTCTCACACGAGCCACGACATGGGCAATTTTGAAATCGAGATCGCTTGCCAGAACATCTAATCAGTGAAGGGAACCGTACAGTATCGTAGCTTAGGCGGTAAGAAGGAGTAAAGGCTGGGGGATTTCCGAAGGCTTAATGGTACATGATGGGTTGGAATACGAGGTCATATGGGGGCATATTGATATTTTGGTTGTTGCTGTTAGGAGTCTATCTAGGAGCGAGCAGGTGAAAACTCTACTAGCGGGCCCCAGCCCTATCAGCCCTATGAAGGCGGATCTCCCCTATTTCCAACACTCCCCTATGGGAATCATAGCCAACCAGAGCCATATATTGAACATATGAAGCTATTCGGAGCTTCGTAACGTATATCGGAGTTTCTGACTCCCCCAGCCAAATGGCTTAGCAGTGATTGAAGCTATTCGAAGCTTCGTAACGTGTAGATTGGAGTTTCTGACCCCCAGCCAAATGGCTTAGCAGTGATGGAAGCTATTCGGGCTTCGTAACGTATGATCCACCGTTTCCCTCCATCGAAGGCACATATTCACGGTATATTTGAGTTCACCGCTTCCCTTCGTCGGAGACACATATCCACGGTGTTCTGGATCCACCGCTACCCTCGCTTCGAAGGCATATATCTACGGCTTAATCTGATAACAACATTAATCACTAATACTGACTGGCAGAAAATGTTGATCTGAGACATTCTCAAATGCAAGAAAATTGAGTTGAAAGAGTTTTACACTCTGAACTTCAGTCTTTAACATCTTCAATGTTGACTTTTCTCATTGATGAGCGCTGTTACGTTGAGACGATCTGACTTCGACACGAAGATTTCAGCAGTCATGAATACCCTCAGCATCTTAAAACATTGTCAGAATGCCTGAGCAGGCTTCACAGCCTCCAGGAAGGAGGCGAATATTTACCTCGAAGGAAGACGCGCAGTTGATCGATTTGAACAAGAACCGAAACTTGTCATGGAAACAAATCGAACATTTCTTCCCCGAGAGAAGCATCGGAACATTGCAGGTGCACTACGGTATGAAATTAAAGACTACAGGTATTGTCCGGAGGAAGCGGCGGTTGTGAAGGGTTATCGACAATAAGCGTGTAGCGGGTTTTTTGATGAAACTTAGAATGGAAATGAAGTAAACTATGAAACAGTAGACTATAAGTCAAAACGTACCGCAAGTGTCGTGCATAATACACTCGATCATGTTGATCTATCAAACAGCGCCACTTTCAACATGTTCCGATATACCTGTCGAGACACGGTCCGAAGTGCGTTTAAAGACCTATATCGCATGTAAAACGAAGATATGTTTTGTCTCAATCGTCAAGATATAACCCGTAGGAGGTCCTCTGTCTCACCTGTGAAGAATGCAACCTTGTCCGCATCGACTTCCATCTCTAAGTTGTTCTTCTAACTCATTCGCCGACTTTCCGCACACGCTTTTGCTGCCACCAAAAGAAAAGGCAACCAGGTCAGCGGTAATCTTCGACCCCTCCAATTCGACAGAGCTCTTCACGAGTTCCTAACTATTGACGTTAAAGTAGGTTCGTGGCCCATTGTTTTCATAGTCGAGGCCAACATCAGCATATCCTGATAGTATACTGGTTTTCCCCGTCGAGCCGAGCATGATATTGCTCATATAGGTGTTTGCTCAACGATGCAAGAGGGAAGTCGTCTATACGAGTCTTGGAACCCTTTGCAGTATCCGGCTTCTGATATTTGAAGTACCCGACTCTCGAAAATCGGCCTGTCTTTGCACGATCTGGCGTTAGCAATAGACCTTCGATCCTCCTTTGATTTACCGATTGTCCATTGTGCTTCGACTCAGAAAGTCCGAGAAGGTACAGTGTGGTGTTTTGGAGTTCTTCTAGGGCAGGCGCCGAGTGATCATCCGGTATGAGGGACGTGCCATGAACGGTATGGCCATTTAACTCAGCAGGATAAGCTGGTTCGTTGCGTCTGTCGGCTAAAACTGACACTATGGCTGTTTTCGACAAGCTCGCCATACCCAAAGGTCCGCGTATACTGACAATCCCGTCGGAAATGGGTCCAGAGAAGTCATCGCCGTCTGTGTTGGTCGAGGCCTCAAATATGGATGCCTGCCAGATAGTTGAATAATGTACGTTTCGTTCCCAATGGATAGGACCATCCACGGATGCCCAGGACCAACTCGGCGCCGTGTTAGATTTGTGCCTGACTGCCTTCTCCAACGTTTCGTCGTAGGTGCTCCAAAGAAGCCCAGAAATGAGATCTGCCTGCCACAGTCCGGCGAGGTAGTCTCCGCCGCACTTGGAATGTAGTTGTTCGAACCTACGTGCAACACCCGAAATTGCTACTAACTTGTCCTTCTGGTAGGTGAGCTGGGTTGCAGCATAGAGACTCACAATTATTTTCCAGTCATGCCAGAGCTTCTGTACAGAAGTGATGTCTTGCTTATCGGGGCTGTAGGTCCGTACAGATGGCGACACCATCATTTGCTTGGTTTTGATATCCTCAAGTGGCTTGAGAGCGAAACTTGCTAAGCTGGACAAGCTTGCCTCTGGCTCAGTACACTCATTACACTCCCAGACGATCGAGGTATGGGTGAAATGGACTGTTCTCTGTGCTAGCAAGCGTTCCTGTAAACACCAACCTCTCTTGGAAAGAGGATTGTTGTGATACTCTTCGTAGGGTCTACCTGAAACGTATACCCTTTCAAAATTTCCACTAGGCTCATTTCCCACTCCTGAAAGAAATGGAGATATTGCTAATGGATTTCGGAAGCGAAAAAGACCTCCATTGACACTTTCAGATGCAACTGCGGAGATGTTCAGCAGTCCACCAGAATATACGTCGCTCATCGATGCAGCTTCATGTGCCCAGTCTTCAGGCGAATCCTGAATTATGCACAATGCGTCGATCCAAATGAAGCGTATTTGAAGCATTTTTGCAAAGATAACTGCGTCACTGAGTGTCTTAGGCAGCTCAGCAAGGGGAATCTCTTCGACGAAAGAAGCGTAGTTTTCTCGGGTCAGCCGGAGAAACGGATCAACGCCCCAGCAGTAACTGAGAGTAACGTACTGACAAACAGCTAAGGAAGTAAGTGTCTCTACCAAACGCAAGCGGAAGCCGTGCGCCTCACTGACAAGCTCAACAAGCCTTGTAGGTGGAGATGCTGGCTCGAATTTACACAGCGGGTGGTTTTGCTGGCATGCTTTGAGCCATACCTTCACACGCCGAATCGTCTCCTCAGAAGAAGTGCTGTCACTGATAGGTCGATGATAACAGTGAACATCTTGTGAGCCTTGCCAAAGTAAGTGCCCAACTTCACCAGGGTGGCGGAAGAGCTCTTACCGAGCAAATGAATGTTAAGGTAATTAAAAGGGCCTTCGAAATTGTAGGAAGGTGGTTCGTCCTCAAATGTCACAATGATATCTCTGAAATGATCTGTCTTTGCCATGAGGTGTACGGCATCCAACCCATCTGGCCATTTATCGACAGACGGAAACCAGTTACCCAAGATTAAGTTGCATAGATGACAACCCGTTCTAGAGGATTTCAATAAGGCAAGTGCGTTTGGACGAAGCAGAGCCGAGGATTTATCTATACTCCGTTCTCTAGATGGAAGTGCTGTACCGAGAATACTTTGGCAGACGATGCAAGTGGAGTCGAGGACTAGTTCTGGAGGGTTCATTTAGCGACCTGAAAAGATGTCGTCTGAGACGAATAAAGCGCAGGTATCTAATGATTTGAGGATGTGGGGAAGGAAAGGTAGGTATGGAATAGCATGGAACTTTCCGGTATCGTAATTTGACTGTTTCTTATTTTATAGCCGGGGTTTCGGCTTAATACCTACTCCATGGTATAACTTATAGCGTTGGTTGTCGACAGGGATGATTTAGCTGGTTCCAGCAGATTGTAGTAAGGCAGGATATCCTGACGTTCCAAAGCCACGACGCGCGGTAGGCCAGCATCTACTTCTTCACAACATCCAGGCACGTTGAGCTTGTTTCGAATCATTTGTCGCGATCAAGAGAGATTGGTCATGGATTCGCATTCTTTCCTGAACGACTTCGCCTCATGCTTTTCCCGCGAACGACTTGTTATGGTGACAAGGCCGACAGCCGTTGCCCGCCAAAAGAAGAAGTCGACTACCGAACCAATCTTCAATACCACAGTCTGCTACACCTGCGAGCAAGCTGGTGTGGCTGTGCCGCCAGCAACGGGAAACCAATGGGGAGCGGAGGCGCTACCGGTAATTTGTCTCAGCTCATCTGTCGTGAAGATCTCTGTCAAATTCGTAGCAGCTAGCGAAATGGTTGAAGGTGCTATCACAATACGTGAGACAGATGGCAGAGTCACTGCACGACATAGGGATGATATTTTGCACAGCTACGATGCAGGGTACAAGGTCGTTACAGTCAACGTCTACGAACATGTCGGCCCCACAGCAGTCGAATGTGCATATCTTGAGACAGGTTTCTTTTGAAGGCAGTTCTATCAACAAGATCGATGTCTATAACACTTTCGGCAGAAGCGCTCAGTGACTCACGAAGATCTGATTTGAAGCAGAACAGAAGGCTTCAAAAGAAGAGAGGAAAACATCAAAGCCGATTGTGTCTTGCATGAAACCTAAACATGAAGAGTCTCTATCAAAAGTTCAGGCAAATCTAGCATCATCATCAAGCACATGTATGCATGCTTACTAGATCACATCCTCACGTCGTGAAACTCTTCGCGTGATGAGGTTTGACATGCTCAATGCGTTCTTTATAGCTGCTTTCACAACTCATACTTCTCTTCCTCGATAATGTCGTGCATTTGATATTTTTACCTGGTCCAAGCTTGTCAACGAAGCTGCCAGTAGTCGATAGTCTTCCTTTCATGATGTGTAATGCTTCTTGCCATTCGAAGCAGTCTCTTGGTGCGGAAATTTCGTAGCCTTATCGGCACGAGAATTTGATGAAGGAATAACAGATATGTCTTCATCTGCGCGAGCAGCATCGTTCCGTGAGGTCTATCGAAGGCTACACAGTCAACTACAGTGGACAAGTCCTAGTCATTAGTCGAGAGTGCAACGGTGCGATTTCTGACTGATCTCTTGGATTATTGAAAACTAAGGTAGACTAGCTTCAGAGTTTAGTGCTATCTAGCACGTGATTGGCCCTGCTTTAGCGTGATCAATTAATCGCCTTACGTATCCGCCAGCCTTACGTGTGACCTTCCCTACTCATCCTCTCCCACTTTTCCCTCAATATGCCGGATCTTGAGATTCAATGCCCTCAGCCAACTCGGTATTTGAAGAGAAAAGCGTCACAGCTCAACGACGCCTCCGACGATACAAGCAGCGAACAGATATTTCGCAAGAGGCAGAATCACTCCTCGTTACCGCCCAACAATATCGAAAAGTGGCTTGAAAATTTATCGTCTCCTTTGAATCGCAGCCGTTCTGATAGCTATCTCATGCGCGACAGCAATCAAGACCAGCTGAACCGGTCAAACAAAATTCCGAGGTCTAGAACTGCTTTGCCAACCACTAAAGATTCACCTGTTTACCAGCCTCTTTCTCCGCAGTCGCTACAGGAAGCAACCAGGTCCTATAGCCCTGTGCAAGCACCAACTGCTTATACCACAAAGGCACCGGTTACCCCTTACACTCCCTCGCAATCTCTTACACAAGCATCACTCTCACAAAATGTGTCTTTGTCCGAGTCGAGGGATGATTCAAAGAAGTCAAACCGAGTTCAATCACCAACTTATAGAGACGAGCTTCAGAATCACTACGTTTACATAGATTCATATGGGACTTCCATACCTGAACCCGTACGAATCTTTGCGCAGGACCTTTTTCAAAAAGCACGCAGCTCTCCTTGTCTTAACGACGAAGAGCTTTTCTCAATCCGAGAGGAGCTCTCTGAGCTGGTCAACGCCGATGAGGTAACTACACGACAAGGATTTGATGCAACAAAACTCTTCCCAACCCGAAAGGATTACAAGCACCAAGTCGCGATCGGTGGCAATATTCCCTTCGATCAAACGGCCCTTCCTTTCACTCCACACCTCAACTTCCCACCGATTGTAACGCCCAAGCCTGATCTTCAATATGGCTATCTCCGCGACAGTTTCGACTTTATCCAATCCGCTGTGATGCGGCATAATCGTCTAGCCCCGTTTTCTCATCCCACCACAGCCACTTACTGGCCCTTCTTCGTAGTGGAGTTTAAGTCCGCATCTCGCGGCGGGACCCGCTGGGTCGCCGAGAACCAAAACGCCGGAACGGGCTCTCACTGCGTCAACTCGATCGAAACGCTCCTAAATTATACCAGAAGTCAAGAATTGCAACGCAAGGTGATTGACTCGGTGACTTTCTCTTGCGTTGTCGATGCGGATTTCGGATCATTGTGGGTCCATTGGCAGGATTCCGGAAAAGATAATAGTCCTCCCCGGTTCGTAAGTTCAGAGGTGGATTCCTATTCCTTCAAGAAGCTCAAGGACCTGTGTAAGTTCCGAGCAAGCGTTAGAAATATCATCGACTACGGGACCGACAAGAGATTGAGCATGATCAAGGAGGCGCTGGCCGATATTCGTCCGCTAGTTCCTAAATGGGATGTGGAGGATAAAGTGGCAAAGAGCAGACGACGTGCTTCTTCTCACATCAATAATGAGGATATAGGAGCCGGTGGGAGTCAAGGAAGCAGGAGGAAATTGGGAGGATAAGGGGTTGTTATTTTGTTTCTGCAGGACGAATCAAAGCCAGATATCTTATTGTAATTCTCCTCCTTCTGAAACAGGATTGTCACCACGACTTTGTCTTCCTCGAATGGCTTTGTGAACCTCACTAATCATCTTTCATAGGGGTTCTCGTCGCTCTGGCGGTATTTGTTGTATTCTTTCACTTCCGCTTGCCCAAAAGTCTAGGCTCGTCCCACGAAGCTTTGACTGTTCCCCAGGGTAAAACAGCAATGGTCCGCATGACTTTCTGTACAAGGGAGATGCAAGGGGAGGATAAAGTCTTTTTTTTCTGTCTTCTGTTTCTTTAATAATCGTTGACTTGTTCCTCCTTGAACAAGCTCTATGGGTTCAAGGCCAGTAGATAAGGGCACTGATTCCTCTAGTTTACCTACTGATAACTCCATCCTCATCATCCAATATTCACTCTACCAATTTCTCGGCCACCATCAAACTCCCCAATCAAAACGGATTAATCGTCAAACATGCCCAAATCAGAAATAAGAGGCAGTTACAACGGCACCTCCACCGATCACACCATCCCCACCGGTCACAACCACCTCCACTGGCCATAGGGTTACAGCACCTTATCCGTCGATACTTCCAAAGTCGAAGGAATCAACGTACCTTGCCCTGTAAACCATAGTATGGAAGATATGGAGGAGGTAGGGGAAGAGGAGTATTAAGAAGAGAGAATGACTTACCTCCGTAATGATAGCACAAGTCATCGTGGTAATTTGTAGCAACACCCAAAATACTTGGCTGCGTATCGAATTCCAGTCCCTTGCGAAGAAATGAAACATGTCTCACTGTCCGAACCGCAACCCTCGATCCGGTCAAATACCATTTCAAGCCAAAGCCAGAGCAATAAGCCCAACCCCCCAAACCACCCCACCTTCTGACCTAACCCTCCTCCCTCCTTCCCCACCCTACCATACGCATACTCGTACTGTACTCATCCACAGACCAGACTTCGGCGGTATGGAAACGCACGGGAATCAAGTAAGGTATCCTCTGTCGCCAACCCCTGGCTCGACTCTCCTTCTAGGATTGCCTACCACGAACACTTTCTGTGTCAGATGAACGGAGGAAAGAATTCTCCGCTCGCCTCGTCGTGTCCACTCTTCCCTCTCTCCGCTTGCACTCCACCCCCAAACGTGTGGTAAGAAAGATCCCGCTAGAGGAAATAATGGGTCTAGGGCGTACAGTAGGTAGGAGTCTGGGGAATGTGCTGTGGCTTGGTTCAAGGATTCCCCCCTTGCAAGGCGATAATGGCGTCTTTGTGAATTAGGTTTCGATGCTCAAAACGCTACTTGCTCCCTTTGGAGAAGCGCGATCTCGGTTCTGGCGGGGGCGTGTGTGCCAAGTTGAGTTGAGGATGAGCGACTGTTTAGGGACGGTTCGGGCGGAGGGGTGGGGGGGCATGGTGGTGGGTTTTATTGGGGGGAAAGGGGGAAGGTGTTGGGTTTGAGGGGGTGAGAGGTTATGGAGGGGAAGGAGGGGAGGGAGCGAAGGGAGGGGTGGATTGGGGCTGAGGGGACGTGGAGTGATAAGATGGGAGCGAGAAGTTGAGAAAATGGAAATGTTATGAGAGATATACATCTAAAGTAATTTTTCGACCTCAGGAAATAGATTACGAGAAAGATCGGTTTTTCACTTTGCGAAGTGAAAGTATTCAGCCCCAAAACCAGCACCGGCAAACGTCATTCATCAATATTCATTCGCCACCCATCAGGCCCTAAACCCTCACCAAACTCGGCCCACCCTCTCCTAACTCCTCATCCAAGCGAACCAAAACCCCCTTCAAAGAAGTCCTCTCGCGACACTGACTTTTCGTTTCTCCATCAAGTCCATGATACAGCATAGCCAGTGCGCTACTCTTCCACAGCGTCAGCCCGCTCCTCCGGCTCCTGAAAATCGCCGCCGCCAGGAAAAACGCCGTGAGCAACACCACCGCCACCGGTAGCGCGATCCACCCCCATCGGATATGCACGTAGCTCTCAGCCTCAAAGGCTGCGCCAGGCACTGGGACAGCACCACCGGAGGAGCGGAAGCTGTTGGTCATGCTTTGGGCTAGCTCGGACGTCAGGCGCGAGAGACCGGATGGGTATTCGTAGTAGTACCAATAGAAAGCCTGCACCATGTCTGTGTCAAAGAAAGTTTCGCCGCTGGAGATGCCGACGGTGAGGTTGACGATGATGTTGGATTCTTGGGTTCGAGGGTACTTGGCCGAGCTTCGAGAGGCGGAGCCGTTGCGGAAGATGTCATCGAACCATTGCTGGATGGCGAGCATGGCGCCCATGCCGATGGGGTATGTTGTGTTATCGCCGGCTGTGATGATGCCAGGAACGTTTGTCCCGGTTTTCAGGTCATTGGAAATGTCGACGACGGATGTATTGGTGAAGGTGGCGGTGACATTTTGTAGGGTTACTCCGTTGTGAACGGAGGTATTGAGAGTTTGAACGCAATACTGGAGGGTACATTGAGTCGCCCAAGGACTTGAATGTTTGTTTGTCGCTTGCACTGCGCCATCCTGTGCCTCGGTGCCCATGAACGTCAATTTCATGATATCAGTATAGGCCATGGAACCAGACGGCGACGGCGTCTGACCTGACATACTAAAGACGGAAGAATTGGTATTGAGAATCGCTCCAGAGGGTAATTCCCAGCCACAATCCGTGCCGTTACCACCAAATTGTTTTCCGCAGGAGCGTTTCATGTATTCCGTCATAGAGATACACGAGCTACTCACGGCAAGCGTTGAGAATGATGGCCAAGTACAATTTCCTGTAGGGCAATCTACGGCGAGAGATGTGGTGGGATCTGAGGCAGAAAACATGCCGTTGAATACCGCCGCCTTCAATGGAAGGATTGGCACAAAGCTATCTTGAAAGAAGTCAGCAACAGCAGACAGTTCAACATGACTAATCAGAGTGGTATCGTACTGGACTGACTGCTGTCGCCAGGGAGAAAGGCAGTATAGTTGCTGGCAGATTTTATAGATGCCGCAGCGTGCGCCTCGACCATACGCGTACGATAAGCGACGATTTGCTGAGCAAAGGGACCCATTGCCAAAGCTACGATCGTAACAATGGCTCCAAAAGACCCAAGGATACTACAACATAGATCAGCGACTTTCGCTAGTGAATTAGACGGATGGAGACATACCCGCCACGACCAAATACTAATAGCTTGATACTACCATAGAAACCTCTGCTGGCATCATCGAAGAGCACCATGTCGGTCAACGGCCGATGTGCCCCCTTGAAGCGGATCCACTTTAATTGACTCAGGCCGCTTGACAATGGTGCAGCAATTGAAGCTGTTGCCAAAGCACTAAGAAGAGCGACAAGCGTATTCAGCGTTATCTGCTCCGGCCAATGTGGAAGAGACTGTCCATTAAAATGGGCAAGCACTCCGACGATTGCTGCTATAGCCGATATACTTGCGAGAAGACTAATAATCTCTAAAATCCAAGATCCACCACCGAGGTTAGTTGAAGAGGTCGAGGAAGTCGAGCTAGCTTCGCCGTCTCGAATCTTGTACTCTGTGGTTTTCTCTGAATGTTTTTCTATCGGAGAATCTGAACCGCCATGCCAGCTGCCATTAACCAGGGTTTGTGGGCTGAAGGGTGAGGCCAGGTTCTCACTTGCAAGATCTCCTGATTCAACTGATCTGGCAGGTTGTTGAGGCCTTACGGAGCGGTTCGAAGCATCACTGAGGTTGCTTCGATGAGAAGAGATATCGTGTTCATCGTTCATATCCAGAGGGGAGTATGAGCTTGACATCCTTGCTGCTGCCATATTCATTCTTGATTCGCTTGTACTTTGCACTGCAGATAGAAAGGAGTTAATGGAAGACCACCAGGATACAAGACCTCTTCCTATGTATATATCAAAGACTCCTAGAGCGTGACATCCAGAGTTGCAGGCATCCTGCGATTAGTTCAGCCGTATATTAATAAATATATATCAGCCTCCACTGGGCATCATTACACCCTCTCGAGTCGGATTCTTTTCCACGCCTATCGTGCAGTCAACTTTTGTCGAATCCATCTGCATTGTGATGGACTTGTACGCCAGGATAAGTGGCAGGTCTGGGCTGAATGGAATCGTCGTCGTCGAGCGAATCATTGTGCTCTGCAGCCCTCCCGACATGCATGAGTTCCTAGTGGGGGTACTGGATATGTGCATCGAAACCAGAGACCTGGGCCAATCATAACAGCGTTTTCGGTAATGCTACTCTACTCGAGCACTCTGGGATAGTTTCACCAAAGCTTTCACCCTTGGCATGCTTGGCATTTGAGGAAAGAGGAACGAGCGGTGAAGGCAAACGAGTTGCTAACTAACGTTCAGCCTGGCCAACGGAAGGAAATTTTCCATCTCTGCCATCTCACTACAATCACAACATCAATCACATCAATAGCACTCAAAGGCTCTGGCACTCCATGACTTAGCTAAGACACAAGCCCTTGATTCCGATGGCGGGGAGTTACGCCGCTGCGGAAAATGAAACCAAGCAAAGTCTATTAATATTCCGTATCCGTGCAGCGATACATCTGACAATGCATGATGGCTTGCAGATATGCAGCGCACCTATCATATGGTTCATAGCCATAAGCCTTACCTGCATAGCGCATTCATGTTCAGCAATTCCGTTCTAAAGTTATCATACTGTAAACCTACACAGCCCTACAAACCCGAAACAGGCGCTCTCCCTCAATCTAGTGGTGTCGCACATCCTCGACCGATACGAGCTCCGTGGAAACAGCTGCAGTGTTCCATGCAGCCTGCTTACAATGGCTGCAGCTATCCTGAAGATGTTCCTACCTCACCCAACTTCGTACGTAGAGCCGAAGAACATCGATGCCTTCGCCCGCTTTCCGTTGGGCCCAGGATAGGTTATCAGTTTAAGAAAACAGGAAACGCATTTTCACATATTTGTTATAGGCCCCGAGGTCTATTCAATAATCGTTATGTACTGATGACTCGGAGGTCCTTTCCGGCCAAAGACGGAAGCCTTACAACCTTCACATACATAAAAGTGCCTTGGGGAAACCCAACGGCCTAAAAGCGTGAGTGGAATCATAATCTAAAGACCTCCCTCTTTGGATATGAATCTGGAAGATGCAAAGTCCCCGACCTAAAGGCTGGACATGACCATTACAGTTTCACATGCGGGCTGTGGCAGCTTTAGAACGCTCATACATGGCCCGTTCAAAGGCCCTTTGCAGCTCTATGGACTTCGGGTCGCCTGGCGGCATGATCTGCGAGGCGTACATACCGCAGAGTTCAGCTTCGCGGTCAATAAACTAAAAGCATCCAATCAGTCATATGTTCAATATGAGACGGGAGAAGGGGCAATACCCAACACAAGTTCGGCAACCCGGTCCAGGTCATAGTCCCCTTACTCCTCCAGCCAGGGATATGATCAAGGCAAAGCAAACCCCCCAGGCCCCAGTCCTTTTCACAATCTATGGGTAGCGTTGCTCCGAAAAGGTTGTTCAAGTCTGGAATCTTGCTTAGCTTCATCAGGGCTTTCTGGCTCAGTTCTGTCAGCTGTGGTGTGAAAAGCTCTGCCGCGCCCTCCTTTTTTAACAAGTTTCCATCGTCGGCCAGTAGACTATGTATCACTTTGAGGTATTCTGGCGCGCAAGCACTAAGGCCTTGACCTCCCATGCAATCTTTTACTCCTTCATATGGTATAGGGCCGTCATATGGCGTTGCCTTCTCATCTGGCGCTTTCCGAATACTCATGCCTGCTTTCTTTGCCTTTAATTCAGGTCTTCCCTCTACGAAGAACGTCATGTCTTTGATGCCAAGAGGCTGCCAGATATATTTCTCAAAGTAAGTCTCAAGTGTCATACTGGGATTGACACGTTCGACCATCTTCCCGGCCCAATCATGTCCGGCACCATACGTCCAGGACGTGCCTGGTTCAAACACCAGTGGATAAAGAAATCTCATTGCTACAGTCACGCCTGCAGACGGCTTCTCGCCTCGGCTTTTGCGCCATCGGAGCAAGCCTGGATGGACGGCATCATAAGCAATACCGGAGGAGTGCGTTAACAGCAACCTACACAATGACATCAAGAGCTGACTCACATTAAGATTGTAGTACTTACCTCAGTGTGATAGCTTTCGTCGCCTTCTAGAGTTTCAGTTCGCCTGGCGGCTCATCGGCTTCGGAGATGATTTCGATATCTTTGAATTCCGGCAACACTCTCACGACATCCTCGTCTAGTTGCAGAAGACCTCGCTCGACGCACTGCAACGCAGCTATCGAAGTCAAGAGTTTCGTACACGATGCTAATCCCATGATTGCATCCTGTTCGAGGGGTTCTTGATGACCATCTTCAAGGGAACGAACTCCAAACGATTTACTATAACGAAATTTGCCTAAATATATACTATCAGAGTTGAATTCTATGACTCAAAAAATGAATAGCAAGTACCTGTTTTGTCAGTAGCTACCAGCACCGCTCCAGCGATCTCTCTATCCCTGCAGGCTGCCCGGAAGGTTTCTTCCAACGAGGACATTATGAGCAAAGGAAGAAGCAGGATCAATCATCAACTCGTTCAACTACTCAGCATTACGAGCACGAATTTTCTCTCGTTCTCATTCTTTACTCGTATAGCAATCTTTGGGCAACTGTTTTCGATCCCCTAGAATCCCCGCATTGTTGCCTATCTCCTCAGTGGAAAGTGCCGAGGTCTTTGGTGTGATATCACGTGATAGTCACATTGGCTGCCAGATACTGTGTAGACAAATTAGGGTTGCGCTGTGGCTCCATCCCTCTTTTATCAAGTCATGAATTGGCAAGAGGAGAGGACAAAAATTATGATCCGGCACCCAAGTCAGGCAGTCTGGCACTTAACTCGGGCTAGACGCAATAGCAATGTGAGATCTGCCTTTGCCCGTCAGGAATGACCCTGTCCAAGTCGTCACTCTTTGAGTAACTTCTTCTTGCCTCGGCTTACTTTTTATCGATGTTTTTCTTATGAATTATTTTTCTGCTTTGTATTCAATGTCTCTGGTCTCCCCGGTTTCTCGAGGAATTTTGGGGCTCAACCTTAATGCGTACGTGCAAAGTCGGTAAGAGAATCCAAAGTGTGACACTAAAAACGGTGAAGAACAAGCCTGTTTTCACCGAGAATCGCGCTTGATGGATGCTGCAGCAGCCGTTGTAGAATACAGGTTGAAGGCATTTCACTTGAGACCAAAACCCGTCATCAGACTGGTATCCGAACGCATGCTGAGAATCTGAGACTGCCACAGAGAAGGATTTCTCCGACAAAAGTCAAAAGAAAGCGTCTTCATGATCGACATGTACTCCCTCAGGAAGCCCACCGCCACTGTGAGGTCTTTGCCTTCAGCTTTCAACCAAGGGCAGAGATCCACAAATGGAAACACACCGCTCTTAAATCGAGGAATCAACATCTGAAATCGCTTACTCACCTGAGCAATGCTCGCAGCTTCAAAGGCTTGCGAAGAAAGAATCTTTACAGATAGACTAGATAACTTGAACCAGCGTAGAAGTCCTCCACATATCGATACCTTCGTCTACTGACATCACTCCCAACAGTCAAAAACAAAAGATATATATATCCATAAAAACTTCAATCAACGCCGCTTGCTTTCCCCCCCTGTGTCTCTACATAAGAGCCTCCAAGAACTTTACATTGTTTATGCCTAACCACCGAAACGGAGATACTTGGTGGTGGTCTTTGGCATACCTTAGCTACTGTATGTACATACATAGATCGCTTACCCAACCAAAAAAGTCCTTTCTCCATTTTAAGACTTGATACAGGGTACCTATGTAAAAGGAGGCAGAGCCAAGGCCACATCAGCGTATTCCGTTCTTGAACGAGCACACGTTACGCGGTGTGCGTCACTCGGGGGCGTGCATATTCGTAGTGTCAATGAATAGTGCTTGGCTAAGCGTACGGAGTCGTCGTTTACTTCGTATACCCTTGAGGATGAGTGGGTGGTGGGTGGTGAGGAAGAGGGAGAAGAAGCGGAAGCGAAGCAGAAGAGGGAGGAGATTGTGTAAGATTCAAAGATGGGACGGAAAAGCAACTCTCAAAAAAACACAACATGATCGAAACCCCTCTTATCAAAATCATACCCGCCTACAAAATAATTATAAGTCCTATTACAGAACTCGTGAAACCCCATCATAGCGAAAATAGCAAATAAATTAAAATAAAATCGCGCCTCGAGATAACCTATCCCGGCGACGCCTGGGCTACCTGTCCCGTTCCAACTACCTTAGTCCGCTAGTTTGGATCCATCATACCCTACAGTACCTACTTTATCTCATGCCCATCATAGACATATCCATGATATCATACAATCATTACCAATGCCGTTCCCGGCATCCCAAGCCTCTTGTCCACAAACTCCACAAGGCCCATAAAGCAAAAGCAAGCTCCCGCATCTCGCAGCACTTTCATCATCTCGAATACGGCCGATTCATCGCCGCAATCTCCCTCGCAATCGTCGCCCACTCCAGCTCCCTCTTGATCGGCTCGCCGCGCTTCTGCTGCTGAACCTCGTCCCATTTGAGGAGTTCGTAGGCGAAGCGGAGGTGGGGCTGGATAATGACGTTGAGGCGGCGGGCGCGGACGTAGCAGCTGAGGTTTGGGGTGTTAGCTTCCGGAAGAGTGGAGCAAAGTGGGCGAGATCTGGAAGGAGGACTTACTATGCGCGTGGGAATGAGAGAGCGAGGGAAGCCATGACTTCTGCGATGCAGATTGTTGCTGAGCGAGAGACGCCGACGCGGCAGTGGACTAGCGTTGCTGTGCCATCTTCTTTACCTTTTTCTGCAACGGCCAATGTCAGTACGACTTGGAGGAAAAGTGGTTAACCTGGAGGCTCTTACGAATGAACGCCAGACACCTTTCATATTCCTTCATCAACGGATCCAAGCCATTGTCCTGCACCCGGTCGATGAAAAGCAAGTTTTTCAGACCCCAGCTGTCGATCTGGTTCTTTGTCCAATTTACTGGCTCGCCAACACTGAGTACCTTGTTGATACCCATTGCTCTTAGCAGCTCTGGGTTATTTGCATGATTTAGATTACCAAGATACATGTACGGAAGTATTCGACTCGGTAAGCTCCCATCCATTTTCGAGAGCCATGCTGGTTCCGTTTGCACAGCGCCTAAGATACCATTCGCTGCACCCGGCGACAACTCTAATATCTTTGATTGCAGTTGTGCAAGTAAAGCGACGTCAGATGGGTAGGCGAAGAAATTGCGTTTCTTTTCGCAGTGGAGGCGTAGCCAAGCTTCGTGCACGGGAATTCGTTCGGCGTACATGAAGTAAGCTAATGCAAGTAACGTGCTCTCAGTATACCCATCGGTGCAGTGGATGAAGATCTTTCGTGGGTGGGGCGAAAGTAGTTTCATAGGGATATCGCCATCAGAGTCCTGCTCGTCATCGCTCGTGTCTGGTGTAAAATCTGGATTCGCCAGCCGATGCATCCATTGACACATTTCCGTCAGAGGACCAGTCCCTGAATTCGATAACTTCGGTGGCATGATACTCCCTGACGAAGGGAATTCTAGGTGCTGTGGGGCGAAGTGGCTAAGCTCGCCGATACGCTTAAGCGTATGATGGTCTGGAGCTTGTGCAAGATCGCTCGCCTCAATGAAGACATCATATAAGGGCTCTTCTTCTCGGGTTTCGACATATCGGCACAGTGAGGAATCGGGGCTGGGGCCTAGCCACACATTTTTCGCAATTTCAGATGCTTTTGACATGTTGCACATTTCCTGCCGCTCCCACTGAACTAGGATTGATTAGAATCAATTCCTCCCGAGAATTTGGAAAACTTCTTTTAACTCACAGAAGTCCATGACCGCACCTGTCGGCTGCTCCCGAGAGTCGATTGCTACAAGCTCTGGGTGGTTCTTCTCGAACTCGCTGAACCTGCCTGCGAGTAAATGGTTAGAATATGTCTCACAGCAATTGAAGTAAGCAAACCAACGCTTGGCACCACTTACTAGAGACGACAAAGGTTTCGAAGCGCGGAATTTCCTGTCCAGCAGAGGAATGCTTCTCACGCCAGGCGCTTTGTGCATTAGCAAGTCTTTTGGCAACGTCATGGGCCCCGCTTTCTGGCGAGCCCTCATCTCCATAAACGACTAGATCGGACATCATAGCCATCTTGGTAGCCTGAATATGAAAGTTGCGGACTGAGAAGCCTTCTCTAGGGTCCACATCCAGGAACGTAGCATTCTGACCATTGTTTGGAGATAATAGCTCATCTGGTGCCAATGCCCCTTTTAATCTCGATTTTGTCAGGTCTCCGTCTGCCTTTACGATTGTAATTCCTCGAAAACATGTTGGCGTAGCGCGCAAGGGTTTTCGTCGAGCAATGAAAAACGCTTGCTGGACCTGGTTGTTGGGATGCAACCCGTGTAGCCATGGAAAAAGCTTCTTGGGCTCTGGAAAAGGTTGTGCCGAGAGATAATCAAGTGCTGCAGCTAGCCGGAGCGAATCGATTGAGTAGATTGGAGGCGATTCGGAGACTTTGGGATATGCGTCAGCTGGATGAAGGAGCGAGAGGGTCTGGACTTGAGGGTGTTTGGTAGGCGGAGAGGCGGGTGGAGTTGCGGGCGTTTGTTGTTGCAATTTCGGAGGAGGACCCGGAGAGCAATAGGGGAGGTGCTTGTTAGGGATTGGGGCGGCGGCAAGCTTGGAAATGTCAAGGCTAAGGGTCGGGCCTTGTGAGGGCGGAGGGGTGGGGGACTGTTGCAGATAGTGCTGTTGAGCTACTGCTGCGGCCATTGTGCAAATTTCTGTTTTTAAAGTGCAAGCTTCACTCGCTCGGATTCTTCCACCGGCTCAGTTTATCAGCAATATGCTCGGAGCCTTGTTGTATAGCATAGGTTGCGAAGTCTAGACAAGCAAGGTCAACAGCTGCGATGCGAGCTCGCTGGGCGGAACATTTACCGAGTTGCAACATCTGAGGGAGAAACCCCCGCTCAACCACAATCTGTGGAAGCTGATGTGATAGCACTGCAAGGGAGCGATTGACAGTGATTGCTGAGGCCAGCATCAATTGCTAATCAAGAGCAGACTTGAGCGAAGCGATATAGAGCACCGTGTTGTTCCAATGCTATTTACCGGTCGGTTGAGGTAATCAGAGCTGTGAATGTCAAGTTGCATAGGTAGACGTTTCAGCTCACAGCGAGTCAATCGAGTAAAGGTTGGAGTGAGATGGCTCAGGCAATCTCGAGCAAGATTACAGCCATGAGCAGCAATTTGTTGAAGTGGTTGCAAAAAGTAGAAGTAGAAAGCGATTGAGACAGATAATATTAGTGTTACTATTATTCCTCATCCTTCTGTAGGTAAGTTGATCACCTCGAAGCAGACAGAAAACAGTCCCTCTCACCCCGCCCCAGGTAGGTGCGGCCGCTAAGGCATTACCGGGTAGCGCGGCTTGGCACCCCGCCTCGCGCCTCGACTTGCATGGAGTGGAGAGTAGGGAATTGTATTACCAGAAACACCTTTCCTTACCTACTTACAGGTACAGAAGTCTTGATTCAAAACCCTCTCAGCTCTCCATTCCAGGAGCATCGATGCATGAACGTGCTCTCCTTACTAGAAGGACTGGCGAGATGGCATTGTTCACAGCGTCAAATTCAACGGGTCCAGAACACTGACGGTCGGTTGCCAGGATCATCCCATCCTGCGAAGATGGTGGACTCGTCCCGCATTGGACGATGCAAGTCATCGTCGATCTTTATCGCTGCCGAGCACTTCCATCTTTCTCCACAGAACTAATACCGTGCAGCTGGTCTCAACGGTCGTCGGTGGGCGAAAAGGCACGAGAAAGTCCGCCACCCCCGAGTAAACCAGCTTTATGTTCTTTTCAGGACTTACTCAATGCGACATTTGCTTCAATTCTTCGCCAAGGCGCTCAAGGTAAAACTTGCTTATCTGCGACGGCAAACCGTGGAATGACCGGGCAATCTTCTCAATGTCTTTGCGCCCTTTTTCATACGGCTGCAGATCTCGATTACCATATACGTCTTTTCCAGCAGCATAGCCACTCTTGAGATTGCGGAAGAAGATGTTGACCGAAATGCTGATACTATCCATTGGACAGGCTGTGTGGAGCCACAGAGGAGGGATGAAGAGGACGTCTCCAGGCTGTAGTATGGCTTCCTGAGGATGAGCCAGCTGAAGCGATGGATGTTGAGCGACACCAGCATCGAAGAGGTTGAGCTTGGAACTGGACGCACCCGGCGGGATGTCGAGGTATAGTACATCAGAAGGTGGGTACAACAGGACTCGTTTAGTGCCACGGATCTGGCAGAGAACGTTGGCCATGACCTATCCCATTGCACATCAGCTTCAAGTTTAATTGACCAGGACCTCATCCTCACATCATAATGTAGCCACATAACCACAGGCCCAGAGATCCTGAGAGGCGAGCTGTGTGCGTTACGCGCAACCATCTCGAGCTGAGCTGGAAGACTAAAGTCCGAGGCAAGCACTGGAAAATCAATGGCAAGCTGGGCTGGCTGCTGCGAGGGCTTTTCTGACGCAAGGGATCTGAGATATTGCTTAGAACCTGCCGCGATCTGGTCGATGAATTCGCCGAATGGTTTCTTAACGTAGCTAAAGTTCTTCGTCTGAAAATTCATGTGCTGATCGGTAGCCTCATGCACCACAATCTGTAGACGTCAGACAAGGCCTGTGAAACTTACGACAGAATACCCACAAGCCTCTGAGCCCCAACTTTAACCTTCAGAGCCTCCAGAGACCATTCCGTGACGCAGGGTCCAAGGTCCATATCCTCCATCACGACAGGGTTTGAGATGTCCACTACACGCTTGAAACCCTTGGAATCTTCCAGATGCATTCTTGGGGTGATCGACATGGCGGTTTCAGTAAGACTCCGAGGTATGGTTGAGCTCGTCAAGGCGTCATTGCTTTCTTGCCGAGTCCGAGCACCGGAATTTGGTTTCTGGCCTTCATCATAGCTCCATCTTGACTCCGACTTGTGGGTGCCCATCTTAAGAGTGTAAATGCATTGATTCCAGTAAGTGCCGAATGAAAAGCACACTGCTCCACCTCCGGCAAGAGCGACCGAGTCTTGGTAAGCGTAAACGCTATGTCCCACGAGCAAAGGACGTGATCCACATTCAACAATCGATGGCTTCAGTTTAGCGAAATCGCTTTCGCTAGAACCCGAAGGATTTGGGAAAAGGCAGACCACATCGTATTTCTGTGGCAGGAGGTATCGTGAAACGCCACCTATCAGCATAAGACCAGCGTATGACCACGTGAGACATGCTCCAAGTCTGTGGATTGCATTTGGAATGCCGCTCAACGGTTCTACGTCGAAGCTGTGCTTTTTAAGTTCAATGGAAGGTCTTGTCTCAATGTCGGAGATTTTCCATTCAAACATGTCAACACAGATTGTGCCATCTTCTGCCATACCGCCCAGCAAGATGCCTTGTTGCACCGCTGTTGATGCCATGACAGCACCAAATCTGGGCTCTATATTATTCCTATCAATCTCAAGTTTCTCCCAATCATTGTGGCCGCGCCAAAGGATCCAGTCACCAGATATTAGTCCTTTGTTTGATTTGCCTCCGTAAATGAGTACACCCTGATCGCCATCGTTTAGCTCAACCAAAGCCGCACAATGCCTGTAGAGCGGAATTGGGAGATCTTCTACTCTCTCCCAGGCTCCGGAGCGGCGAAGCCAACAATCTGCCAAAGCACGGTCTGGCGACGTTCTCCCTCCCGCAAGAAGACAGTCAGTTCCCTTCAAACTTGTCATGGTGTGACACATCCGAGCTTCAATTGAGGGTGGTGGCAAAGATTTATCGTCATAAACACGATGCTCCAACTTGAAGACATCCGAAGACTCGAGCCGGCGCTGCGTGCCAAGCCCACCATGGAGACCGAATACTTCAGGAGATATTTGGTAAGCTGCACCAAAGCGGCGCTGTCCTTGCCCCTTCGACAAAACTTCAAGCTCAAAACTCAAAGACATTGTTCCGCCTACGAAATGCTCGGCTAAGCTTGGAAAACACAGGTCAGCGACTGGCTCGGCTCTGGGAACATAGCTCTGCGAAAAGTTCATCGTGCCTTCTGGGCCCTTTACAGCAACAAGTAGGAAGTAATGGGAGGCAAACAAAGCGAATTCTTCCCATTCATCGAATGGCTCAATTCTGTTGAGTGCCAGTCGCCGTTCTGAGCTTAAGAAGGATGGATCACTCCATAGATCCCACAAATCTCGAGCAGTTGCTGAAAGCCAGCCAGCTCGTAAGAAACGGCGTTCTTGGTCTGCCAGTGCTGGATAACTATGAATAGACTTAAGTGGTGTCTGTAGATTTCCAAAATGCTGAATCATTTTTTGCGCAAATGGATGGTCTGGCCCATCAGGCAAGTACTGTTCAAGCAGACAGAAGCGTACTTGCGGAATCAGTCATGCAGCATATTAAATTTTGAAGAGTCGGTCTGACATACCATCATCATATCGACTTGCCCATGCTATCAGTGAATCTGCAGCCTTAACATTCATGTATGTTACCGATACTTCTGCTGTACATAGTATCAAGTATTCAGACATATCAAACTCGCTTGTCAAAATAGAGTCTAGGGTCTTGGTGTTTGCGAGATCACAACCCAGAGCTATGTAATGTCCACTTCGAAGCAGTACTGAACCGGAATCTGCAAATGCATCTAGAGGTTGTAAAAGGTCCAGAAGTTGCGATGTTGCAAGAATGACTTCGCGCTTTTTCTTCATCAATTCCGGATAATCTATATCAACAAACATAACATTTCGACATTTCGAGCGTTCTCTAGCTAGCCATTGGAAAGCAAGAGGATCACTTATGACACTTCAGCCTCTGGACGAATACATCTTGAATTTAGTAGGCGCGTCTTACTCACTACCCACATCCAAGGTTCATTACAATCTTCCTCTTGTCAGATGGTTCATCAAGGAACTTTTGGATCATATTTTCAACGGCATGCATTCGAAGCCAGTAGCCACGGTTGATTAACGGGCTTCGCCTCTGCGGTTTATTGACAAAATACCGGAGGAAGTGTGGTTCTGGGTAGTATAAGCGCTCTACACTTCGCTTTGACACAATGCTGCTGTTATTGGTCTGTAGCTGTTTTAGTTGACGAGCACGATGAAAGATCTAGAATTCCTTACTGCCATGATAGAGTCATCTTGTTTCTGTCTCTTCGACTTAGTGGTCTGAATGGGTGACATAATCGATTCTTCTCAAGGACTGTAGGTAAAGAAGGATGAAGCATGAGTGTGATGATATCACGGGTTCAAGGGTGCCGTAACCACGAAATCTTTCAATTTCCTCGCTAAGATTAGATTAATTAGGGTTCTTGCCGCTTGACGCTATCAAAGACCCCTGTAATCCATGACTGACCATGAGCATGGTGCGAATTGCCCACGCGCAGCGCCTGCCACAGAACGAGATACTTGATTTAGGCAACATAGGAGAAGGTACCACATCGAGGCTCTACTTTATCAACACTATACCTGATTCTCTCGTGTTGTTTGATTCTCTTCAGAGTAATGGCAAAATTGGACGTCTTCTGTCGTCGCTAAACCCAGGAACTACAACCCTAGCTTTGAAGACCCTCTGTCGACTTTGCTGCTGGAGGAGCAGCTGTGTCTCACTATGTCCATGAACTTTGTGACTTTCAATCAGGACTATAGCCACTTGGCTGTAGGTGCGTACTCTGGCCCTTGGGGAAAATCACGCGGATTTCTAGGTCTAATATAAGTTATGTGCAGGTACCTCGAAAGGCTTCCGAATATACACCACAGACCCCTTTTCAAAATGCTTCGAAACAAAATCCGGTGACATTGCGCTTCTTGAGATGCTCTTTTCAACATCGCTGGTTGCCTTGATCCTTTCACCGCGGAGGTTGCAGATTACAAATACTAAGGTACGTGGTTGTCTCCTCATGCCAGAGTATGAAGGTGCACGAGAAATTAGGAAAATAGAACTCGTCTTCCTACCGGACCTTTTCGAGACATGTTCTGACCGAAAGTCGTTGACCTTCTAGCGACAATCGACAATATGCGAGCTCACATTTCCTACCACAGTACTGGCAGTCCGACTGAATCGGAAAAGATTGGTGGTCATATTAGAGGATCAGATTTATCTCTACGATATAAGTAATATGAAGCTGCTATACACGATTGAGACCTCCCCAAATCCAAATGGTATACCCCGTTCCCTCACATACCAACCGAAACAAGAACACCACTGACACCCATCCCAGCCATCTGTGCCCTCTCACCCTCTTCGGAGAACTGCTACCTCGCCTACCCCCTTCCCCAGAAAGCTCTCCCCTCCTCCTTCGCTCCACCTTCCCACGCCCCACCCGGCGCATCCCACATTCCTCCCACCACTGGCGACGTCCTTCTCTTCGACGCCCTAAAACTCGAAGCCATCAACGTCGTCGAAGCCCACCGCTCTCCACTCTCCTGCATCACTCTCAACAGCACCGGCACCCTCCTCGCCACCGCCTCAGACAAAGGCACCATCATCCGCGTCTTCTCAATTCCCTCGGCGCGCAAACTCTACCAGTTCCGGCGCGGCTCCATGCCCAGCCGAATCTACAGTATGGCGTTCAACGCCACCTCCTCCCTCCTCTGCGTCTCCTCCGCCACCGACACCGTCCACATCTTCAAACTTGTCGCGCCCTCTGCCTCCCAACAAGCGCGCCCCACCAACAATAACACCGCCGACGACGAAAGCGCCCTCCGCCCCACCTCCCGCAGCAACAAAAGCGAACGCAGCCTCAGCCCCACAGGCTCAGACTCCCAACCCGACCTCACCCGCTCCATCTCCAACGGCTCCAACCCCTCCCTCCGCAAACACAACGGCACCCTCATGGGCATGATCCGGCGCACATCCCAGAATGTCGGGACCAGCTTCGCCGCCTCCGTGGGCGCATATCTCCCCTCCGCCGTCTCGGAGATGTGGGAACCGGCGCGGGATTTTGCGTGGTTGAAGATCCCCAAAGTCTCTACGGGAGGAGGAGGAGGTAGTGCTGGGGGAGGCGGAGGAGGCAGTACGATGCCGTTGCGGAGCGTAGTGGCGATGAGCAGTAGCAGTCCGCACGTGATGGTCGTGACGAACGAGGGGCATTTCTATGTGTTCGGGATTGATCTGGAGAAGGGTGGGGAGGGGACGTTGATTAAGCAGTATGAGGTTGGCGGGGAGAGTGAGAGGTTGGGAGGGAGCATGGTTGATGATTGAGTGGGAGCGTACTTCCTGGTTGATGTACCGTGGAATATGAAATGCTTCTCTCTGGCTTCTTTTTGGGCTTAGCGGTACTCGGGTCTGGAGGCTGTTGTCCGGGCATCTATAGTGGGCGCATTTGGGAGGTTTGGGAGCTGAGCGAAATCTTGGGTCGAGCTTTGTTTGCCAAGCAGATCACCTCTGCTCTGTATAACGTTGTATTGCCATTCTATGTTGATCTTGAATCATATATATGTATCGCTCGCCTCGTCCCTATAGACCCGATCCAGTATCTCCATCATGACTAGTCCGTCTATCAAGATTCCTTCTCTTTCTTCTTCCTTCCTTCTCTTGCCGTTTACATTCACACCCTCCCATCTTCTTCTTTCTTGCCCTCTTCTCACGTCCCTCCCTTGCGATCTTCCATTCCTGCCCACTCCTCACGTTCCTCCCTTGCGATCTTCCATTCCTGCCCACTCCTCATCCGTCCCGGCCGCATCTCAACCACGGCCCATCCCGCTCACTCTGCGCCCTTCTTCTTTCCCAATCCTGGCAACAGACTCCAGATCCCCGCATCAACCACTAACATCGCCAATACAATAGGCATCAGGACCCAGACACCCCTCGCCTGCGCAATCGCCCCGACCGCAAACGGCAAAATAGTTGCCCCTGCAGCCCCAAACGCTGCCGCGAATCCAATGCCCCCAACGTGCAGGTGCTTAGGGAGGAGTTTTGTGGCCGCGACGACGGCGGCGGGGAAGAGAGGGCCAATAAAGAAACCTTCGATGGCGATGCCGGTGGCAGAGGCGGGGAAATTGGGAACGAGCCAGAAGAGGAGGTGGGCGGCAATGGCGAGGAAGAGATAGATCTGAAGGGGTGGTTAGGGCTGCTGAAGAAGGGGAGAGGGTCGAGACAAACCAATATCGCCAGTTTCTCCCCAATCTTGCCAGTAACGAATCCTAAAACCAAACGGCCAACCATAAGTCCGAGCCAGAATCCTGTTGCGCTAGATCCGGCCGGTAATGCTTCTGCGTGCCGGACAATCCGCATGTACACAACGACCCACCCGCCTAGTGCAACCTCAATGCCGACATATACCATCAGGAACCAAGCGCAGACCCAGACTACCTTGTTGCCCAAAGCTTCAACAGTTCTCCCCCCTTTTTTCCCGCTGGTTCTAGGGTTCGCATCTCGATACTTCTTACCATTTTCCGTCCAGAACGCCGAGACGACCGCGACAAGTTCAATGACGGAGAGACCAATCATGAGATAGTAGAATGTGAACCATTGAGCGTGTGCCTTTGTGACCAAAGCTGTGGCGATGATAGGACTGAGCACGGCTCCAAGTCCGTATGATCCGTGCAAGAACCCTAGAAGCTCGTTCGCCCTTTGCATATTTCCTATATAGGCGTTCCAAGCAGCGTCTTCGAGACCGTTGCCGAAGCCAGCAAAAATGAATCCGACGACAAGGGCGGGATAAGGTGGATGTTGGGAGATAATGATGTACCCCGCAAGACGTGAGCCCGGGGCAAGGTAGGCGACACCTCGCTGGCCTTGAGACATGTGTATTCGGTTGTTGAACAGGGCGGCGCCGACGTAGCCGACTACGGGGGAGAGGAAGACGAGGGAAACGACGGTGTAGGAGATATTGTAATAGGTCTCGAGCTAGCAACTCAGATCAGATTGCTTTATTCACCTAGAGTATTGGAGATGGTCGTACGAAAGGTATTACGGCCTGAGTAAATCAGCATCACCCTGCAGCTGGAACGTATGGGTACTGGATACTGACCCCGTACGCCGCATCATTGGCACCCATGATCAAGAGCCCCCAAAAGCACGCCAATGTCCTCCACATGTTGATCCTTGGGTGATTCCATTGTTGCAGCTGTGCAACTGGAGCAGTGGTTGGCGAAGGAAGATCAATCTGCGATTGACTCCTTCGTTCATGGCCAATTCGCTGGATCCTGTCGCCGGAGGCGTGCGAGGGTTGCTTGCTCAGTGGAGCATGGTGAGATTGGATGGGCTGCAACTCTATAGAGCATGCTGGGTCCGTTCTCATGTGGGTGGTGGTAGTGATGGTGGTGGTGGCCGCCATAATTTTGCTGCTCAATGCTCCTCAATCCGTAAAGACTGAGCAGGCCTTTATATAGGCCATTGGGAGAAAAGTCGCAATCATAAATCACTTTGGCGGGGTCGGCATTTCCCCGAGATACCCCGCCGCTAGAGTATCGTCCAGTCAGCAAAACCGCCCCAGCCCCGCCAGTATTTACTAATCAATGCATTGTTGGAAAGCACTCTATTCCGTACCTACGATATAGACTGGAAATGACTCATTTGAAACGAAAGTCGCTCATGATCATGCAGGAACTTCAACCCAAAGCGGCTTCCGTGGCTTGGCTCTCTAAAATCCCTCATTGCCCGTCTGTTGACGCTTGATGAGCTAGCTTTACCTAGGCATGCTAGATAGGTACTTTAGCCAAAATCCGAAATTTTCTGGCGAGAGCTCTTGACGCTACTTTAAGGGCGGCTGGGGGGTTTTTGCAATGACCCCGGCAGACAACTCGCATACTTTTATTCGAGATATCTCCCGTAACAGAAAGCCTTCAGGTACGGAGTATATTTGCCTAAACACTAGTGGAGCATAGTATCTTACAACGAAGATCTCTCAGGAGCATCCTGAAATATGGAAATATCCTGTTGTTACAGCCGCACACAGAGCATAGCCGAGGCTTCAATGAGTTACTATGTATGGATTGTATACAGGCGTAGATGTACATACTTATCTACGACACTCCTCCTGCAAAGACACTCAGACGAAACCTTCGCATGAAAATTCTCTGATGTGTCGAACTGTACTAGTAGCGAAGAGCTCGCCTGGATTTCGAGTGCTCTTTCTGTGAATCTAAGTGACATATGTTTAGAGAAATATTCTGAGATCAGAAATATCCTGCGAAGCTCATTATCCTGATATCAGAAGAAAAAGTTGCTGCAGATCATTGCAGAAACCCCCCAGCCGCCCTTAAAGTACATTCTAATGCTCTCTATAAGCTTAAGGGTTGACTTTATACACCATGCTCAAAACTGTCAGGACTCGTGATTGACAAGCAGGAACACAACAACTCCACTACAACCAGACTAGTACCCTAGTCGCCAAAGAAGAGTTCTACATCGACTGTCGCCAAAAGTCAAGGCCGCAGCGGGAGAGCTGTTAACCTTAGCACTTGAAAGCGGTTGGAACCTTGCGCATGACTACTGTACTATTGTCAGCTCTCAATAGAGGACAAGAGGGAATAACCAGCTCATCAAGTCATCTCAAGCATTAGATCGAAAGTTCCGCCAGGAAAATGATATTAGAATAACCGCGGCAATGCAGATCTCTGTAAAGTAAGTGTAGGATGTAATTTCCATTTGTTGATTATGGAATCTAAACAGAGGTAGGAAGATCTACTCGATTAGACCACTGAAGTTTAGATATCTTTTCCGCAGTCCTTATAAACTTTGAAAAACCTAAAGCTATTGGGTTTGACAATAGCTGTAAGTCAAGGGAAGATGCACGACATGGTGTTTCTGAGTATTGCCAAGAATCTTTACATTGAAGCACCCAAAGCTGCGTGCCACACCAGTATTCAACTCAGCTTGACAGAATGCGCAGTATTTGATAATTTGACGCAGATCTGACATAATAAGATTGGAGACTATCGCATTACAGATAGCCCGAGCAATTACTTCTTCAATGAAATGGAGAGAAATTGAAGAGGGAAAACGCAGACCGTCTACGTTTAAAAAATGTATAAGAATGTGCGAACAGTAATCTGACGCGAGGAAAGACTGTCACGCGTTAGAACGTGCCTCATAGAAAGCAGTGATTGCTCGAAAAAGACTGCAGATAACTTGTCTGCGTCTTTTCTGTATACTTGGTATTGTGGCAGTCCTAAATATTGTAGTTCTCCAGCTTTTCCCCTTAAAGTGCGCTCGCGCTGGGTTGAGGATAGAAATGCCAGATCAATGAGTATTCAAAGATATGTGGCAGTCATTTATGGTAAATTTGAGAGCTGCATATTAATATAGTTCAGTGAAAGGTACCGCAATATTTGTGGTCTTCTGAGGTGAATAGGGGTAAGTTTTATGAAAAATACTCCAGATCTGGTGGTGGCGCTTGTGGCTTGACGCGCGCTAACAGAGCTTCATCGCCCTGGCAGTGACAGGGCCTGTTTGCAATTGTTTGGCAGGAGCACAACAAGTCTACTACGAGTACCTAATAAAGCATTCGAAAATTCACGACGCCCATTCCTTCCTGTGAGGTAGATCAGCGTTTTCATCTAAAGCAGTTAATTTTGACCCAAGTCAGCCGTCATCAACTCGCCCACACTTTCCTCCGATTGGCGTCTTGCATTGTACGCGACTTCGACAATCGAGGTTATTTGCTCTGGAAAAAATCTGCTATTGCACTACCATCGTATCTGGCGCCTAGGGGGTAATAGATCATGGATTCCAAAATGGACGTAGACGTGGGGAAGTCGCCAGAGCCGCATCGACTATCACCTGCAACAGAGCCGGCGTCGATACCAACACTGGATGGATGGATAGAAAACCTCATGAGCTGCAAGCAGCTGGCTGAGAATGACGTGCAAAGGCTGTGCGAGAGGGTATATAACAATCGGTTGGATTGGGCTACATAGCGTTGTCCTGGGTAATTGCAGCAGCTAACGTTGGGTGTCCTCGAAAGGCTAGGGAGGTACTGCAAGACGAATCAAACGTGCAACCTGTGGTATGGATCCACGGGCACTCAATACGCTTTCATACTTATACATACTGATTCATAACAAATAGAAATGCCCAGTAACAGTATGTGGGGATATACATGGGCAGTTTCACGACTTGATGGAGCTATTTCGCATCGGCGGGCCCAATCCTGACACCAACTACCTCTTCATGGGTGAAGATAGCAATCTCACCTCAATAAAGCCATGCGCTGATAATTTGCATACAGGGGATTACGTCGATCGAGGGTACTACTCTGTCGAAACCGTAACACTTTTAGTCGCCTTGAAAATCCGATATCCTCAGCGCATCACCATCCTTCGTGGGAACCACGAGTCACGTCAGATTACCCAGGTCTACGGTTTCTACGATGAGTGCCTCCGAAAGTACGGCAACGCAAACGTTTGGAAGTTCTTTACCGACCTTTTCGACTATCTACCCTTGACTGCTCTCATAGACAACCAAATATTCTGCTTACATGGGGGCTTATCGCCGAGTATCGACACTCTCGACAACATAAGAGCGTTGGATAGAATTCAAGAGGTGCCGCATGAAGGACCGATGTGTGACTTGCTTTGGAGCGATCCTGATGACAGGTGCGGTTGGGGTATAAGTCCTCGAGGTGCAGGATATACGTTCGGGCAAGATATATCTGAAGCTTTCAATCACAACAATGGATTGACGCTGGTGGCGAGGGCGCATCAGCTCGTAATGGAGGGGTACAATTGGAGTCAGGACAGAAATGTGGTGACGATCTTTTCAGGTAAGGATTATAAAAAAATTACAATCCTTTCAACCATAGCTAATATTTATCTATAGCACCAAATTACTGCTACAGATGTGGAAACCAGGCCGCCATCATGGAAATTGACGAACACCTTAAATATACCTTGTGAGTAATGACAAGCCCTCGTGCCGCCCTCAAGCTAAACATGTCCAGTTTGCAATTCGATCCGTGCCCCAGAGCAGGAGAGCCGATGGTATCGCGGCGTACTCCTGATTACTTCTTGTAAAGCACTAGACTTTGGCGATGGTTCTTGCCGTTGCGTTTACTGCATAGTAGAAGTGCATTAATAAACGGCGTACACTCAAGACTAAGTTCTCTATTTCTTCCTTTTCTGCTGTGAGAGGTGAACGATCGAGCGCTGGATTTCAATCCTTAGCGTTCCCTAGGATTAATAGTCCCAGGATGAACGTTTCGAGTGCTTCTAATTCTTGTCGTAAAGCATAGCAAAAGGAACTTTCTATAAAGTGATTCTACTATTACCATTCCTTAGCACTAAATATAGAAGCCAAGGTGAGAAGCCATTCAGTTGCGGTCATTAGAAGCGAGGGCATGGGTAACGTAGATTCTCTCCTCTTAACGGAACACTATTGGATCTCGCTCCTTGATCTAAAGTACGAGGAGCATGCATTTTGCACTCAAGTCTGAATCGCATTCCGACATATCTTGTCTAAATATTCCTCAAGTGTCAAGAGAGTAAACCGCCAAATCTCATGCCATGGTTCCCATCGTGCAGTCTCCACTTCCAGTTGTCTCTACGGAGTATTTCTCATTTGGACCCAATGAGGGCCTTAGCATCCAAGATTTCCTTCGAGATTTAATCCGGTCTTCTTCACGTGCGGCTAAGATTAATTTTATACCTCCAGATCAAGAAAATGTAACGCATCAAAGCGAGCCGCTTGTGTTGCCTCTAATATTAGAGACCGCTGCAATTCCAGCCCAGCTTCAGTCATCATCTACAAATGTATCGAACAACGGGCCGTCTCCTTTGCATCAGCCCCCAGCCCCCAAGGAATCCGACACACGTAAACATAATGTCTTGCGAGTTGACAGTCATCTTGACTGTGGAGTCACCAATACCAAGTCACCAAGAATCGTACATACCTACTCGAAGAAGCAAAAAGGCATATCGCAGGAGTTCCCGACCTCTGCGACACTTCTACCGCCCTCACCTCCTGGTACAAGACTTGGCGATCAGCAACACGATCCAAGCGTGTACATGGGCACGGGAGTCCGAAGAAGGGATCAAGGGGTACCAGGAATAATCTTTGATGAACATATACCACCACCACCTCCGAGAGCGGCGAACGCAGCCATTTCAGAAGCACTGAAACGAAAGCCCGAGCGAACAATTAGAGAAGAGCGACCTGTGAAGGGAAAGAAGCGCTGTCGACGAGCCCCGGTTGAGGGACTCGTTCTCATCCATCGTATTTCTGACGAAGGAGCCCATCGTACGGAACCCGAGGTAAGTTGGAACTCAGCATCACCAACCTTCGCTAGGAAAGTCTTACTAAGGATCCTCGTTTTCCACGTTGCCTTCGACCCTTATGAGGAAGACCGCAAGCTGACTTCCTTCAGCATGAACAAGATCCCGAGAAAAACTTTGACCTTGACAGCGATCCTGTCGAGGGTCAGAATTCTTCCCCCATCACATCACCAACATCAAGTTGTAGACGACCAGCCAGGGACACGAACTCGAAGTCAGCTGGAAGACAGAAGCGTTCTAAGGTCTCCTATGGTCAAGGTAATGTGGATCCCAAGGACTTTCGAATTCCACAACGGCTCGTTACACCCTCGACTAATAGGGTTCCGGAGTGGACACCGGGCAGTGGCTTTAGTGGGTCTAGTATGGATTTCATTGGCAAAAGAAAGTGCTTCAAACCCAAGATACTAAAAGCCAAGCGCTCCGATCCCGCGTCAAAAGAAAGGGGCAGGACGTTGGACCTAACCACGAGGTTGGACATTACTAAATCGATGGAAGAATCTCGTGTCGTTCGAAGGGAGCGAGGACCGCTGCACGGAAAAACTCGGCAAGAATATGACGTTTTGCTGTTTGAGACCACATCGACCCGAATTGGAGAACGAAGCCGCTCTTTCCAGCATACAAGAAATGCAGGTGACACAGTCACAACAGAACCATCAGAAAAGGTAGCCAGCTCCGTCGAGTATCAAAGATGCGCCATGGCTGATCATGGTCTACCTTCAAAGATTCCTTCGCAAAGACCCTCCATCTACCACTCGAACGCATTATCGTACCAAAATGGTAGCCAGGCAGACCATAGTCAATTGGCCACCGACGATCCGAGGTTCCAGCGAAGTGGATGGCTGAAACGGGCGAAAAAGGTCGGCTTTGCCACTCCAGCCGGCCAGTTTGAGCCCCAAGATCCAACAGATGGGAGACTCGGAGATGGCTTGCCATGTATAGTAGGAGAAGCCTACGGTGCGACAGAGGTAAGCGATTATGATGACAAAGTTTACATCACGACAAGAGAAGTGGACAGACCAATATTGACTTCGAGAATGATGAAGATGTCAATCCACTAGAAAGGCGATGCATCGATGCTAATACAGCTTCGGAAATGACCCTTTGCAGGAGGTCTGTAAAGATTAGTCCGAGTATTTGCAATCGCAATGACAAGCGGTATTTCAGATCTCAGCAGAAAGGTATGACAATTTCAGGCCCTGATTATAAAGAGGATGCCGGGAACGTTCAACCATATGAAGACGGCAATACGCCAGAGGACGGGTGGAAAATCATAGAGCGTGTCCCTCAAGGAAACCATGCCGTATTTCAAAAGGATATACTTGATGGCGACGTCTCGAGGCGCTCTCGACAAGGATCTCGGCCGAACCAAGCATCTGTACATCTTTCCACTGCAATGCCATCTTCACCTCTTCACGCCCTTGAAGGATCTAAACCACCAGAGCTCGGATCCCAGAGTCGGGACAGGAGGGTGAGCAGACGGCCAGAAGTCCGTGAGACGCCCAGCAAGTCTTTTCTCTCTGATTCTCGTGATGGTCCAAGGCATACTATCGTATCGAATGGTGGTGTGTACTACGCGACAGCGCAGTCTACAAGTATTCCACTAATAGAGGCTTGCCACAGAGGTCACCTTTACTACTAACCCACTCGGTCCTCCACGAACAACCCAGATCCCCTGCGCCTTCCCCCTTCCCACCAGTTCCGACTTATCCCACGCCACCGCTCAGCTCAACTACCCAAACAAACCCTCATCACACAAAGTTATCCGCCGCAAATCCCACATCAGCAACGGCTCTACCAGGTCAGCCAAAGTACGCCCAGATATATCAGGCCCAAGTCCGAGAGGTCTGGAGCTGGGAATGACGCCAAGACCGAAGAGGAGGATGTCGAAGGTGCCGTTTGTGCCGCCGTTCAAGGCGATGTGAAGGATCCTTGGATTTATCTGGGCGTGTCGGAGTTTTTGTTTGCGACGGGTCTTTGTTCCTTTCCAGATCTGTTTGGTGGAATGTCTGTCTGTACATTGATTGTTTCCTTTGACTGCACCTAGAACATTTGGAGCTGATGATATTCTAAAGGTGTTCACAGTTCTCGTCCAATACAGATTTACTTTACTATTCTTTGCTCAGCTTGTCCTTGTCCTTGCCAGGTAAATTCCGGACTCTTTCCCTTCAATAATGCAACTACATAGTAAATCTACCCACTCCACGTTCCGTACTCTGTATCTACAGTACATCCAAGCCACTCTCACTCTTTCGATCCCCCAACCCTCCCACCTCGACTTCCTTACCATCCCTCCATACAATCAGGTCCCCCCCCCTGGCGTGAGTGGGAAAAGTGGAGGTGGGGTTTCTCTCGTCGTTGGTCCTTGTCGTATGGGCCCTTCACTACTAACTCCATCAACTCCATCAACCATACCATACCATACCCATACCATACCCATACCCATACCCCAACTCCATCATCCATCCATCCCACCCATCCATACCATACCATACCACACCACACCCCATCACGCATCCCATCCATACCACACCCCATCACCCACAGAAACCCCCCATCTCCCATCTCCCATCTCCCATCTCCCATCTCCCATCTCCCATCTCCCCTCCCACTCCCCCTCCCCCTTCTTCTTCTCACCAAACCCCGCTTTTCCCCCCTTCCCAATCGCCAGCCTTTCTTTTCTTTTCTTTCTTTCTTTCTTTCTTTCTTTCTTTCCCCACCCCTGGGTCTTACTCCCACTTTTTACTTTTTACTCCTCTCATTCGCTCTTCTTCTTCTTTCTCTTTCGTCGTTGTTGGGGAAACCATACATCGCGCCTGATTACAAAGCTTTGCGGAAGGGGGAGATGAGAGATGGGGTCGGTGGGTGGGTGGCGGCGATGACGGGGGCGTGTGTATATGTGTGTGTGTGTGTGTTTGGAGGGGTGGTGATGGAGGAAGTGTGGGGAGGGAGGAGAGAGGGAAGGAAGATGGATCGAGAGATTTTTGATGGGGTGAGAAATAAACACTAGGACTGCTAGCAAGCAAGGACTGATGCAACCGCATCTTTCTCCAGCCATGATTTCGCATTCGCCTCCTTTGCCTGTCTGTGCAATATTCCCCTATGACGAGAGTTTTGCAATCGTATCATACACATCATCCCAATCATCCCCACCATCCCATCGTCCCATCATCCCAATCATCAACCCAATTCCCGTCCCCATTCCCAATCCCCAGTGCACCAAATCCACAAAAGCAAAACCAATATGCACCCCTTAGATAAAATCACCCCCCCCAAACCCCCCAAACGGATTCGGCGGGCCCCCACCTCTCCCAGGGAACCTCGGCCCACTACGTAGATTCGGCGGCCCGTCTCCAGGACCAATAGGGTCGTATCGCGCGCCTGGCGGGGCTCGTGGGTCGTAACCACCCATCCCTCCACTACCGCCACCAAACATTGGGTCGTCGAATGTAGGATGCATACCTCCTCCTCCGCTGCCTATGCCGCCTATGCCCCCTCGACCTAGTGGGTCATGCGGGCCGAGACCGGGTGGGTAAAGGTCTTGTTCTCCGATGTTTAATGGTCTTCGCGCGCCGCCGATGCCGCCGTAACCATGGGGGCGGTTGATCTCGTATTCGTCCTCGAAACCTGGTGGAGGGAAATCTCCTGTCGGAAAAGGGCGCCGTGGTCCGGCAGCTAGAGGGTCGTCGAAGGGGTAGGGGCGTGCGGGTGGGGGGAGGCGGTCGTCGTGAAGGGGGTCGTGGGCGGGCAGGGGAAGGCCTTCTTCTCTTCCAGGAGGCTGCATTCGTCCCTGATCACGCGGTTGCGAAGATTCGTTTTGGCTAGCGGCGTGGGCTGAGTCCTCGTAGCCGTCTTTGCGCAGACCGGGTGCGAGTTTCTGCACGATTTGAATCTTGAACAGGTTCCCCAGGTCTGTCAGACGGCCTTCGGAGATGAACAGGTCTTGGATTCGGCGGGTGGTGCGGGCGGTGTCATCATCGGAGGCGACGGTGAAGGGGAAGGAGGACTTGGAGAGGAATTCGGAGATTGTGACGTTTAGGGCGTGGACTTTGTCATCACCGATGCCCATGCCGTTGACGATGGCTTTGGGGCCGAGGCGGGAGACTTTGATAATGTACTGCAGGGATGACTGGGGGTGCGAGTAGCGGAAGGCGTAACAGGAGGTCGAGGTTGCGTTCCATTCTGAGGGGAGGGGTTGAGGGGATGAGGCGTTGGTGGTGGCTTCTAAGAGAGGTTGTAAGTCTGCTAGATTTCGGAAAAAGGGTTGGGGATGGGTGATAGTTACCTATTCGATGGTCCTCCCCAAGCCCTAATACTGTGAAGCCTACTGCGAGCATGCAGGCGTGGCTCAATAGAGCAACGGCGTCATAAGGATTTCGGAGGTGGGGTAATGCCTCTTTGGGTAGGCTCGAGCACATGTACTCGGATAGGTTGAGAGAGCTGTATACATTGCCTCTATTCACACCGCTGGTAGCCATGTTGGAATGCCTTCAGGCACGAGGTTCTCTCAAGTGGTTAGTTAGAATAAGAAAGATTTCTTACGGGGAATTAGTGCTAGTTACTTCGCGTGGTACTGGAAAAGGTTTCACGGAATAGTTCCGCCTTTTTAGGCCACCAAGGGCCGCGTCTATCGACTCGTTACTCTCATTTATCGCAATGGACAGCTTACTTCAAGATGATTCATCAATATCGGAAATCGAGCAAGACAAGCTTGGCACAAACATAGCAACAAGATCTCTTCTAACCAATCCGGTCATCATCACAGGGACAAGCCGCATCTCATGCTTTGTCCTATCAGTAAATATACGGAGGAGATTTATGGTTCTTCGTTTACCAAAGGGGGTTGTGGTGATGGGATGGGGATGGTGGGGTTTTGGTATAGGGTTGGGGGAGTGGGGGAAGGAGGCTTGGTGGGCGTGTGATGAGATGGGATGATGGTAGGGATGGCAAAGTGGAACATGGTTCGTGGGGGAAATGTAACGGGGTCGGCGATACATCTTCGATCCTGTCTGATTCTCTTTCCTCCTCCCCAGATTCGACGGCCTGGATCGGTCTCTGTTTTGTACCTTTGTTTCCCCACTCCAGAAACCACTAATGATCATACTATGTGGATTCATAGCTGTTCCCAGTAGACTGGAGAACCGAGATATCTGTGATGTGATATATTGTGACTATGAGGTCTGTTGACAATGTGAGATGGGAGTTTCGAACAGGGGGGTTGGGTGGTCGATGTGGCATTGGAGGGATGGGGCCGTGGAGGGTAACGGCGGTGAGAAGGCAAGGGTAAGAGCACTAGCAGGAGCCAGCGGCGTAAGGGGATGAAGATGGAGGATTGAGCCGGAAAGGGAACCGTTGCGATGGATGGGGGTGAAGCAGAAGGAGAATGGCGAGGAGTTGGGCGATTGAAGGGTAGGTGAGAGGATGCGGATGAGAACGAAAGGATGGTTAGAAGATTTTAGTGGTTGATTTAGCTTCAAAGATTGGCGGATGCTAATATACGATCTTTCTCGGTTCTTTGGAACCAGTCTGTCCATTTCTTACTTGCTGTTGTCCTAAACGTACAATGAGTAAGAGAAAGTCATGAACAAGAAGGTATGCTGTGTTTGAGTCCGGCTGAGAGAGACCCGAGACTATTTTACGCGTCTAGGCCTTGTGAAGGAGAGAGAATATTCGTTCGAGATGTTGGTAGTTATGAGCGGTTTGACTTGGAAGGTATATCGAGCAGGAACATTTGTCTCGAAGAAGAGCTATGAAAGAAGCTTGGGAGGTTGACGCACGGACAATTCGTCAAGCAGAATTATCGCCAAGATAGTAATATTTTCGAGTAAAGATTTTACCGAATGTAGGATTTGCCAAGTCGAAGTCTCGTCGAGTAGGCCGAAGATCCAAGAGCAGATGGGTAAGCCTCGTCATCCCTTCATCACGAGTCTAACTTGTTACATGCCGTTGCTGAATTCCAGGCATCTGCTTGGGTCTATCGCCTGGTTAATCTCTTGTCGATCAGCAAGGACCGTTTCGATGTCTGTCGCTCCATCTTGACCATTTCCTGTATCCCATGAATCGGTTCCATTACAGGTAAATTTGTCAAGGTCGGGAGGCGAAGGAGCAGCAAAATTAGCATGGAATACCTGAGTCTGGTGACAAATAGTTTCAGGATGGTCCCTAGATCCTTCTAATAAATGTGTCGGTGGAGATCAAAGCCTGACGTTCAAGAACTGACCTGTGACTGACAAATAGTTGTCTTGCCGACATTTCAGTATTCTCCTCTCAATTCGGAAACACACAAGCGGACCATTGAGGACTCTTCATTGGACATTGTGTTGGGCGATATAGCCATCCGATATCATGGGGCATGACTTCCGTTGAGGTTAGGTAATGAAGCCAAGTGGTTTGCCTACCTTATCATGAAGCTTTGGTGGTTTGACTAGTAAGGCTGCAAAGAAGATTTGAAAGGATGAAACAAGAGGGAGCATCGACAAGCTCTTACGCAAGTGTCAAGGGGCTGAGCTTAGTATTAAAAGCATGCTGAAATACAGTATAAAACAATGTGTATACAAACAGTGTGACTTTGGAAGTCTAGGCGATCGGTGGTGTTTGGGAACGACTGCCGACCGTTGACAAGAGGCAAATGCGAGGAGGGGGAAAATGCCTGACCTGCAACACTGTTCCATAGCTGCCTATCATCATCAAGCCAGTCTCGATCCCCGCTCACTTTGGCCGGGGACTGTCATGGCATACATAGAATAGTTCCCCTCACGGCATGGCCTAGTGAATCCTCTGCGGAGGCGAGCAATGTCGGCGTAAATGGAGTGCAGAAGAATCATGAACAGTGTCCGCTGAAATCCTTTACGATTTAGCGTAGAATCCTCTGCCACTGGTGGGGAATCCTTTGGGGGATGTGATGGAGGGGTGCTATGCCGCATGCGATTGGTGGGGAATCCTTCGAAAAAAGTCCAAGCACGCAGCACGTCAGACGATTAGAGGAAGCCCATGCTCTAGAATAGCATCCAATGATTCTTTGCCTTCTACACCGCTCGATTCGGCACTCGCTGTGATTATGTAGCACGGGCAGAGCCATGCCGTGCGCATTTGCACTTTGCAGGAGCGTTGTTGCTGCATAGAACTGGCATGCACATGTCTACTACAGTATACCAGCTTTATGCAACTCCGTTGATGGGGGCCGAATCCGAGCAAATGCCGCGGTTTCTAGAGCCTCACCAGCGCAGATGATCCACTTTGTGGAAGCACTTTGGCGCGCAACCCCCTTGGTGTATGCAGCATGGAACGGGCATGCAGATGTTTAAGATGTTTACTGCGCATTGGATTATGCAACACCGTTGGAGGGAGGGGGCCGAAAGTTGGAAAACACGGCAGGCATTGAGAGAGCCTCATCGCCGCAGATACCCCAGATCATGGGAACACTGTTGCATGCAAGTTCCCCCTTTCCGTGCCACGAGGACGATGTTGTACATCATGCATGTACAATCTCCGGGGAAACCGGACGAAGGCTCCTGCGTTGTTGCTTGGGTGCCATGATGCTTAGTTGCCAGATATGTACGTACCGTACCTTCGGCTGACATAGACGTTCCACCTATCTGGCATTCAGCAACGAATGTGGGAGATCGTATCGAGATGTTGTCGCTGCCTACGAGTCCTCTGGAGATTGGAGGCACATCAGAAGGACTCAGCCATCGAAGTCGCAGTCCCGTCGGCACAAAGCTCTACTTCTCGATGTGCGCTTTGAGGAGTCGTCGTTGAATTGACATTACCTCATTATTATTATTATTATTATTATTATTATTATTGCGCCATACTCGTACTGTACTGTAGAATCAATTGCGAAACAGTTGGCGGCCGCCTCGAAAGGGCCGGTCCGATAGAGACTACGGTAAGGTACGGAATACTTGTACATACATAGTCCATCTCGTGCCGTAATGGTGAAGGAAGATAAGGGATTCAGCTAGGCCGTTCCCGTTCGCTCTACCTTAGATGACACCCATTTGCCTTCTTCCATTCATCGTTTCATTGGACGTGGGATGAATGTCCATGTTTGACTGGGACATGTCGTCAGCTTTCCTAACCGCGAATCCGAATCCTAGTGCACGAGATAGCGTAGCGGAGAACGTCCAAGGAGCAAGATCATCCTGGGTGGTTCTGGAGTAGCAATGAAACAAACAGGAGATACCATGTAGGTAACATCTACGAAACAAAATGTAGCCTTCATACATCCGTAATCCGTCGATGAACGGGGGCATGGTGGAGGTACGGACCGAGTACGGAGTACGGAGTACCACGGTAGCTTATCTGAGGGAATATCAAAGGCCGGATTGAGGAGGTGGCTGAATCCCAATCAAAGGTCCCTTTTACGGATTAGGAATATGGCCAGGACCAATCCGTACCTTACTTTAAGCGAGAGATCATCTACATAGCGAGTGACACGACATTCGTCAGCGATCCTCCCCCGTCCGCGAGTCAGGTACATATTCTACAAGGGGGGGGGGGAGGTTTGGCGTACTGTAAGAGGAAGGAAGTCCGCCTGGGCGTGCTGCTTAGCCTGCTTACTTTACCTCGCTGGCTACTCGCAGAAACGATCAACAGTCTGTGTCCAATGTTTCACCTTCAGACTGTTCAGACTGTTCAGAGTGAGGGCTGGTCCAAGTCGCGATTGGCCAAGCGTTTCCACCATCACGCAGTGGCTGCTGATTTCTAGATAAGGAAGTAGTACATACGGTACTAGGTTCTTCGAAAGCGTGGCAGGATGACGAATGCATGCGCGGGGTAAATGGAATCGACTTTTGGTACACAGGACCTCCAAGGTTCGGGCGTGGCAGCTAACGTGCTTCTTACGACGTACTTTACCGTGCAACGTACGTATGGCTTCATCGTTGCACAGCTTCTACAGCAAGGTAGATAGTAGCTGCCCCCGTGATCGATGGAGCGAAGGCGTCGAAGTCAGGGTGATATCACGTAAGATGGGCTTTGCTGGTCAGCCGGCGATCTCAGGGTGCACCGGCTCGATCGCTCTCACGGAATGTTGGTTCTGGATTACAATAGTAGGAGGATCCGGACTGTTTAGTTGCGGAAGACGCAAGAGACCCGGCAGCGGAGAAGACACGGCATCGCGAGAGCTTGCGATGACAATCTTTCATGCTGGTTGGAGTACCCAGTGACATTCGTTTACAACGCCAAGGCATTTTGTACATTAACCGTTTGATGATCAGCCTGCTGCTGCTGCTCGGCTTCTAGGACCGACTTTACGACATGGTCCCTGCGCGGTGGCAACGACATGACCCTACCAACACGCATCTCCCTCACAAGGCAAAGAGGATGCCGAGTGGCTGTTCTGTAGCTGCTACGTAGGAGGTAGCATTTGATCAATCTGGACGATTACTGAAACTCCTGAAACCGCGTCAGATCTTCAGAACCCCCTGCATCGTAATTTAATCCGTATTATAGAAGTAGCGTCAGGGACAGGGGCATAGACGACCACTAACAATGCTAACAATGCAAGTGTGTTCTTCCGCCCAGCCACCAACACATGGGAAATCATTCGGCAGCTTCCGATTAGTTGGCTTATGCCATCCCACGGTTCCATCGTGCAAAAAGCGTGGATGCCTTCAAATTCATGCTCCACTCATAGCCCGGGAAAACAGACTCATGATGTCTGACCGCGCAAGTGCACAACCAATGCTCCCGGCTGCCATGTGAAAAATTCCCCAGAAATACTTGAGGTGATTGGAATACCGGTCGACCACGGGGTAGATTGGCCCCCAAATGTTCCAATGAGTCAGTTGAGGATCAGCGTGTTGTGGCCCGTAACGTAAGGTAGAACACCATTGATTAGTCGTCCTAGAGCCCTAATACATGATGCTTGGAATTGGCAGTACGACTCGCTCCGCTGACGTTGAATGTTCTGCAGAAAACTGCCTGGCTGGCAACGAGCAACAATTTCCGCACCGCGATTGAACGGAGTTAACACTCAGGACGACACAGCCTCGTTCCCCACTCTGACGTCTGAAGTAAGGTGGCGATAGAGTTTGGAAGGTTGTCAAATTTCGCCTAGATTTTCCAAATGCCACGACTCTGCGCTACTACATCAAGTAAGCAGCGCAATGGCTTCAGGTACGCGAGATAGAGTTGTTGTAGCCAGCATGAGTTTGTATCACCATGGTGGGTGTACCTAACCTGCCTACACCGCTCGTCCTTACCTGGTACGTCAGTCCAATGATGATAGAGTGTGAACCCCGCTTGATGGAAACGTCAACGTGTTCGCGCTCTCTTAGTGTCTTGGGATATAGATTAGCCCTGATGCTGGGGTTGACTTGCTAGTTGCTAGTAGTGTACTCGTACATCTGTCAACTATGTATCGAGTTAGTCGGATTCCACTACGCAATCCTCGTCGACGGAGTGGCCGTCGCGACCGCTAGGGACACTCGGGACAACCCGTTCGCGGTCAGTCCGTCGAGTCACGATATTGCGAGTTTGTCCGTGTCGGTCGTCCATGGCGTACAGCCTCTACTCTAGTTGTACAAGCAACAGTGGATTGCATCATTTGGGGCATATCTAGAAGCTGATGGTTGGAAGGTAGGGTTTTGGTGTTACTCTGTTGGATAGATTGGCGCACACATCCCGTAAGCTGATAATGTGAAGATAAGCTGAACGGGAGGAGCCAGTTCAAGCCATTGATTGCCCCGCGACTTGGTTGTGCCACTAGGGTAGCATGTGAGCGACTCGCCCATATTAATCATGTTCGCAAAGAGCAGCATTGTTGTCTTCCATAGGCACGGACAAGGTTGCCCACATGCCCCGTCCCTTGTTTCCACTCTCCGCTCGCGGGGTTGCCGTGCGCGTTCACCCAATCGTTTGGAAGCGCCAGCGCTTCCTCCATGCCGCACGCATCGTGCCTGGTTCAGCTCGAGCCTTATTTGATCCACGGGTCTTAGCAATAGATCCCTCAGGCGAGACTTCACCGTCTTCGTCTATTTGCGGTCGTGCTGCCATTCTCGGAATGCTCGGGGTGGACCGTGGTGATGCTTCTGGTAAGAGATGCGAGGTCCAAGCGAGTCCGGAGTCGCAACGTCTGTAGATTGGTTGTGGGCTGTGTGGTGGTGTTGACAGGCATCGCAATCCTTCGGCTACTGTAAGGTCGTACCGTAATCTATGTGCTTTAGCGCCGCAGGAGCTGATACTGTACTGTACCTCGGGTCATCCTTGCTACACTACCTTATACTTCCCTAAGTGCTGTCTAACTCTGTTCGGCAATGATGGCACAAATAGAACGTGGTCATCCGCTCTCGCGGACACGACGGAAGGTCCTGCGCATTCAGCCTCACGTTGGCATCCCGTATGGTGATTGGCTCATCTCCGACTACCGTACTCGTACGCACTCCCGGGTGAGGTGTGCGCGTTGTGCGACGACTCTGTACTACATCCTAGGCGCCAACGGCAGTCGGGGCAAGAACCCAACACTGAACCCCCTCCCTGTGACGGCGTCTCATTGGTCTTCGCAACGTTCGAGGCAATTCAGGCAAACCCGACTAGGGAAGAGTTGAATCTTATTGTTGATAATGCATGCTCACTGGTGCATGCCGACGCAAGTGGAGGTGGATGGAACGAAAGACAGGTCTGGAAACGAGTCCGACAGACTTTTCATGGATCTTTGGTTCTAAGCTGATGTTGCAGGATTCCACCTCAAATCCTAAGCAAGGTAAGGCAGGTAACAATCGCAGTGCACAATAGTTTAACACATTGACGAAAGGATTCCCAAGGTTCTCCCGCCCCCATATTTATTATCCCATGCACCGAATATGCATGCCCTGTGTAACGTGTAAATCCTGCATCCCAACACGATAAAAATGCTTGTACATGATGAAGGAGATGGAGGCTGTTGATGATGACATAAGATAAGTCTGAAACCGTGAGACAAACTCCCCCGCCACCGAAGCACTAAGCCCCTCCCGTTTGGAAAATCGTCTGTCCAAACCATATCGTAACATGAAACACCCAGCACAGCCTCGTTTCAGTGGATCGTCTGCTTACCTAACGCCTCTTCCGGATATGTCAAAGCATCCGCATGACCGAGAAAAGCTGGAAATCCTTCGTGCTAGCATTTTTGAAGACTGTACTCCATATTTGTCCAGTATCCAATAATCGCGTGTTCTGGCCCAAACCCCCCAAAACCCCAGAAATGGAAAAGACTCGCGTAGTGCTCAAGACGGATAATTTGATGATCCATTAGCCGTGCTGGTGAAGACAGGAAATGTTGCCGAGGAACTTAAATTCCCTGGCTGTGGTACCATTGGCGAGGGCTGTTGCGTCCCATCGCTACAGGATCTGCTCCTTGCAGGGAAGTTGGTGAAAGACCATCGGGCAGGAGTGGCGGCGGACCCGTCGCGGAAGCCAAGCTCAAATCGCTTGGTGCAGCCATCTTCAGTGTGTCTTCGAAGCGTATCTCGCCTGGCGAATCGACGACCACACAGCGTACACGGGTGGTTGCGAGTTTTGTGATGTACCTGGTATTTTTTTTAGCCTCAGTTATAGATTGCGTATCGCTCGAAACTTACACTATCAACGTGTCGATCGAGGTCGGTTTTTCTCTGGAACTTCTTGGCACATGGAGTGTCCCCAGCCACATGTGTGCATGGATGCGGGTATTTGCGATCAGGGTTGTGTGTTTCTAGATGGGACTTCCAATTGTAGCTTCTCTTGAATAGCTTGCCACATACGCGGCACTCGTGTGTAGCCTCTTCAGGAGTCGTACGCTGGCGCTTCTTTTTGGTTCGAACATCGCTCTGGAGGATCGAGAATTTGGGTATTTGGGTTTCGTCGGTATCGTGTAATCCCGGAGGATAAACCGGTAGAGCTGGTTTCGGCCATTCATCGGCGGTAGGGGCGGCGCTGGCAGGTGAGATGTCGTTGGAGTAATTCGAAAGTCCGTGAGTAGTCAAAGCACCGTGAATGATCGGACCGTTACCCAAAGGGGGGTACCATTCGTTTGCATCTTCCACCTTCACCGTTGGTGTATACCTGAACCCCGGGCCATTGTGAGCGTAAGCTTCGATTGGTGTGTAGGAGGATGAGACGGACGATCGATGTGATGATGGTAGATTGGTACTCGGCGGTGTATGACAATATACAAGGCCAGGTGCCTCAGGAGAATGCCCGGAAACCATGCCGGTGTTGAAAGCAGTAGAAAATCCCGAGAACGGATCATATGCTGCGGAAGAGATGTCCGGGGGCTGCGATGATTGTGGAAAGTCTTGCTCCATCATGGAAGAATGCGACCAGCTGTCTGAAGGTTGAGGGGATGGCGGTAGTGTGTTGACTGAGCTCTGCGATGGTGCCAAGGAGCACTCGAATAATCCTAATCCACGGTTCTGGGCCGACTCGAACGCTGAAGACTCAGGCTGCGGGGTGGTGGGGTAGAAAGGTCGCCGTGACGAAAATGATGGTTTGGAGTGCTGATTGTATGGCGAAGAGACTGGCGACCGCATCGACTGTGGCGTAAGGGTCATCATATTCCTAATATGCGCGGCGCCCGCGGATGTGCAGCCGAGAAGTTGCTCAAGTCACACGGTTTGTGTAGGAACAGGTGCTTGGTCAGTGTAGTGGATGTTGGATGCAACAAGATTGATATTAAGACCAATAAGAATTATTTAGCACATGGCGTGTCAAGGAGATAGATGATGTACAATGTGTTGGAAAGTGATTTATGAGAAGCAAAGCAGACGACGGTAGGTAGGCTGATATATGAATGTTGGATCAACGCAGGCGCAGTTGTGGGGGTGGGTCAGATAAGTAACGCTTTAAGGCAGAAAGGCGCTATCGACCCAGGAAGGATTAAAGTACCTTGGGAAGTTGGGTGATGGGATATAACAGATAAAATGCAGCACCGCCAGTATTGTCGAGGTATTTGTAAATCGCTGGTAACGGAAACAATGGACATAAACCGAATTTAATATCGAGCAGTGCAACGAACGGTGGTGCATCTGTTCACCCATGAGATTAATCCGAAGCTAGTAAGGGGAGGGAAGTCGTGGGTAAAGAATAAGACGCTGATGGGGGTCCCTGACTGCATGATGCATGCCCTCCGCCTCGAGCTGCATGCTGCAATCTGATTCAGGTGCGACTTTAGCTCCATCCCACAGCCGGGGTTCCTAGCAGGGGTTGTGGTCCGTGGAGGTACACAGACTAAACAGTAAGTAAGGTACGGTAATAATACCGAGCGGAGTGTTACTAGCACCAGCCCAAGTGCCTGGCGATCCCATATTGTCCCAATCCGTACTAGTGTCATACTCAGACAGTTAGCCTCGTTTCGGTTCCTGAGACGACCAACAAATAATCATCTCGCATAATTGATCCCCACAAGACAAGGCGCAGTCAAAAAGAATTGGAAATCCGACTCTTTTGTCATGGACACAAGCCCGTTGGATCCGATATCCCTGCCATAGACTTCCTTTTTTAGTGACATTTCTCCCCATCAAGAATCATGAAACAGGTTAGAGAGCAAGGTGTGTGAAGCTGAGGTAACGGTACCTGTTCGTATCATGACTCATGATGACGCTCGTCTGACTGACCCGTACAATGGACGCCGACCGTCGCATACATAAGAATCTATGATTTTTCTCGACTGGTGGGGAGCGACGGTGAAAGTCTATTGGCTTGTTCGGCAAATACCTTAGGGTTGTTTTGCCGATCGTGATCCGCATGGATAGACACGTGGGAATAACCACCGATCGCTGTGATCGTCTCTTGTTTCAAGTCGAGTGATTGCCACTTTGAAACACGCATGCCATCAAATCCTTTCGGAGAGGTCCGGTTCACAGCCTAATAGCATCCCGATTCCTTCCTCTTAGCACCCAACAGCCTGTGAAAATCGCAAGCCTTTGTCATCAGTCTTTTGGCCCCTGCTTGATACGGCCGTAAATGTGGTTCCCGTCACACCATATCTTCTCCAGTTCAACCACAGAATCGTTCCTTTGGCCACCTGGCGGGCGCGATTCGCCGACCGGAGTCTTAGGCAATAGCGATCCTTCGGATTGACTTCTAAGCGCCAAGTGTCGTGAGACTCTTAGTGAGGATTCCGCTTGACCTGGGAGTAGCGTATGTTTATGCGATCGCAGCGTATATTGCCATTTGTCACTTCCGCGATTGAAATGCTGAACAGTCCTTTCGTACGCCCAAATCGCGGCTACAAACGGCAGATGAGTGATCTTCAGCAGTACGATGCGAACGCCGCGCAGATTTTCCGCAGGTATGCAAAGCCGCAATGGGCGAAAGAGGACCAACGGAATCAAGTTCTGGGTATCTCAATGTTAGCGCTCCGTACGAACGTCTGCTACCTTGTAGAGCGAGGCTGTGGTCGGCAGTCTCGAGACTGGTCCACTCGAACCCATCACTCCACCGTAGAGCTTGCTAACCTTCAGCTCAGGCAGTCATGACGGGGCAATGCAGTACGAGATGAATACGAAATCAAGATCCGGACAATACATACCAGGGGAGGAAGGTAGTAGGTTAAGCGCCGGGATGCGGATGCCTATGCCCGTTTCAGTTGGCTGGTGGAGACTGGTTTGAGATACGACTAACCTCCAGCACGAATACCGAGTACCTAGATACCGTTCAAGCGTTGTTCTGGCTATATCAGCCCTTGTATCCATGGCTTAACTTACTGAAACAGATACTCTTCCCGAGCGTGATCCATAACCTATCAACTGTCAGTATCTCGAAGTCTGTGCCTTAATCCAACCCATGTTGGGAACATCGACCGCCAGACCGCGCGCACCGCCCGTCAAAAGCGCCGGTGGAGCATGCTAGCTTTGGCGCTTGGATCACATACCTTGGTCAAGCTCTGGCTAAGAATGGCAATGAGCGAAGTCAAGAGCAGGATATTGGTCAGTACCACGAAGCATAACATGAGCTAGGGCAGGATCATTCAGTAAAGCATGCATTAAACGTGACTGCTGTCTCATGCAGTGTGATGCGGAAAAGCTAACCGTCGGCCCAAGCGCAGGCGAAATCTGCATTGACCAATCAGCATCCTTATTTGCCACTTTGCAGGGATAAAGCGGTAGGGCTTTGCCTCATCACATTAGCACATACCTCCGAAGCTATGTCCCGCCCCGCCAGGTCGTATCAGTCATAAATCCACTGGGCATGAGGACTGCATTACCAGGTACTCACGAAACCAAGATAGCTTGACCTTCAGCAAAGTCAGCTACCGGACTTGATCTTGTAAAGGCATCCAGGTCCAAAGCCTCACCCGAAGAACACGTTGATAAGAACCCACCATATTTGGGGCGCCGTGAGTTTGTCTCTTGCTAGCATAGTGAAAGTGGTTAAGAAGCCTTGTCAAAATCAGCTTGTGTACGGAAAAGCCAGGAAAGAATAGCGTACCCAGAAAAAGAATAATGACGATACCAAGGAATTTGACAAAGTCCTTTGTCTGGTTTTGGAAGAGATAGTCAGCCTGAGATTATTAGGCCTCCTGGGCGTTGTTTTAGACATACCATTTCCTTCAAGCACGGTATCTAAGATAACCCTTTGAGATTAGCGTGAGATCACTGGACCTTTACTCAATAGAGTTCGCTTACCAGAGTACCGAAGTAAGGATGAAGGCTGAGTAGGGAACAGACACGAGGCACCAAGAACAGCGCCTCGAGTGACAAGATGTCGAACGAAATGTCTATGATGTGATCGCTTTCTTTAAGTAGACCAATGATTCCTGATCAAACCCTATGTTAGCGAACCATATCCACTTTGCCCCAATTGTGCCATTTAGATTGGGAAAGCCAACGATCCGAAGGATGTGTATCATAGTTTAGGATTAGGTTTGGGCGGTCGAAGTACCTACTTGAAATGAGGTATGCTACTCCAATCCCGATGATGCCAATATCCCACAGGCTCCAGAAATCAGCCGCGTAAAATAGGGTTCCTGCGTCCTTGAATTCGCCAAATTCTTCATACGCAAATGCCGCAATCCACACGTACAGTAGTACTTCGACTGCTGTGATATTTCGAGGGTTTCTTTCGATGAGTACTGCGTAGTAGAGCCCTAGGAATATGGCGAAGAAGAGCGCCTCAAATATCTTCTGGTACTTGGGGACGCGGAGCCTGGAGTATGGATCTGCGCTTCTGGAAGGCCATGAGTCTCAGTCAGAAATATTGAAGAAATTGTAGAATGAACACCAGGTATGAAGCCTACCTCTTGCTATATACCTGAGGCTTCTTCCGTGTATGGACGCTGAGCGATTCCCAGAAGACAATTTCTCCCGACCATATGCCATTGACAATCTTCTGCACCACCGGTTGGCTGAGGAACTTTTTAGCATCGGCAACGGCGGCAATTTCTAAGGCGTTGAGGCCAGCGAACGACAAAGTTGGGTCCTCTTCAAACGCAGTCAGCATGCCGTCACCAGAAGGTCGCGTATGTGGTTTGTATTGCAGTCCGGACTGTTGCAACCTTGCATGTTTCCTCGGCGCCTCACATTGCTCTCTAAGAAGACTCGCGTTCTCATTGACTAAGTCGTTCAGAGAAGGCCTTCTCTGACCAAGCTCGTTGGTCATATTGGCTTCAGTATCACAAGGACGTTCAGCGGACTGCTCAGCCGCAGGGAGCTCGAGCAAGAGACAGTCTATCAACTCTTGTTCCGATAAGTGATGCAGTGTTCTCCATGCCACGATCTCGCATGCGTAGCCCCGAGCGTCATTGACACCACGGTCATCACCAACCGATGCAAAGTGCCATTTGAGGATGCTGGGAGCGGTCAGTGGTTTTGGATTTCCAAAGGGACCGAGAAAACACTGACAGCAATGCAGCAACAATATCCGAAGGTGAAGATCTATCCGATAAAGCTACAACAAGAGGCTTCAAGATATGCCCGACAGCAGCAGTCCTTAACTGTTCGAACGTATGCGGAGCTTCTATGACGTCTATGAAATATCTAGCAGAAGTTAACTTCCAATTCTGTTGCTTTCAATGTACGGCAAGTTGGCGATCCGCCGTTGCACTTTAGGTTCCGCTGCATGTAATTACTACCATCCACGAAATTGACCATTCGTGCATCTCTAGAAATGCAGTATTGAAATGCAATGTTTCGACCAAAGGCTGCTGTAATGGAAGACAACTCTGCCGTTGACAATACAGTGAAAGAATTGGTACTAACTGGGACAACTTGGAAACAACATCCCGAAGAGGTTCTTCATCGTCAATTGTCGGAAGAAATGGCGACCATTCCGTTTGCCCGGTTTGTGGCCCATCACTGGGTGTTCCTGGGAGGCGTATAGACTTCGGCATATTGACAATGCTGGCTCACTGTTGTCCGAGCTTTGAGTTGCTACTATATGCTTGTTCTGATGGTACGTTACCTGGCGGAGCTGGCTCTTACGAATAAATTATGAGGAATCATCAAGTGAGCAGACAGCAATGGATGTTGCCTACATTAGGTGGACAGGTTGCTCAACACATTAGTCGGATTGAAGACCCGTCGCCTAGTAACGCAGCTGTTCTCAGTACCATTTACAATGAGGGATGTGATAGGCCGTGATCTAAGAAACCTCAAGAGAAGGGGTGCGAAGGATTCTTGTTAGATCTGAAACTCGATAGAAGAGCCTCGGCAGCAGGGATCGTGGATGCGGCTCTGTACCAGCTAAACTATGATGACATACCAGATTTCCTAAGTAGATCATGTAGAGCGTACTCCCGTGGATTCATTGATTATCTGGTCGTCGATGTGAACTTTAATTGGAGAAATATTCGAGGCCCCACGCATAGGTTTGGTGATAATGCTAAAAGGCGAATGTGCCGAGAAACCTACAATTGCACCTGCACCTCCGACTTCCCAACCGCCTTTGAAACAAAGGCCCCAAAATACTCATTCAACGCATCTACCGTCCCGCTTCCTTCCACAAGACTGACCACGCAACCGACATGCCCATCCGGTCTGATGATCACTACGCCACCTCGTTCTTCGTGGAGTCCCATCTTCGCATGCGCTGAAGCCTTTGCTTCTGGAACCCTCGGATCCCAAACGTCGTCCGCGTAGACGTGATCGGAATATCGTGCTAGGATTGGGGGAAGAATACTCGAAACCTCAAGACTGTCTCTTGGGGCTGCAAACGTGGTGCAAATGGAGAAGAAGTACGAATGAGGGTTGTGTCGCTCATGATATGAAACGCTTGCGATATCTGCTCTGGTATATATCGAATAGAAGCTCTTTTTCTTCTGTATGTTCCTAGCAAAATCGGCAATGGCGCGTTTAGTGGCGGCAGGTGAGCCTGCGAAGATGAATATTCTAAAGGAGCCGTTAAGAGGAATTTCTTGTTCCAGCTGTACTTTGTTCGCATCGACTACTCGAGTTACATTCGCCGTTGGCATTACTCGGCCCGTGCGAAGAGTGTTGCCTTTTGGATCGAAGAGTGGTGATCGAGCTACGTGATTTACCGACCAATTGTACTCATTTGGGCCGTAAGCAATTCCATAGCCGGACGTAAATTCCGTGCTTGACTTGAAAACCTCGACGAACTGGTCAACATCCTGTTCCAGCTTGCCTTTTTGCCCATCACATCCCTTCGAAGCTTGGCCAACTTCGCTAGCAGAGGGTTTGCGCTCCGAAAATAGGGCCGCATATTTGGCATCGAAGTTTAGAAGATCCTCGGCAATGAGTTTACGTTCGGACTCGTAAGAAGAAAGCACTGATCGCCTTGCAAAGCCGGCTTCAACGTGATGGATCTTCCACGCAAGGTTCAATGCGTCATGAAACGCGGTGTTCATACCTTGGCCGGCCTTGGGCTGTCGAGCTGTTAGTATGAAAGCACGATACGAGACCAGCTTATGCAGCGTACACTGTGCGTATGACAGCAATCCCCACCCATGAACACTCGACAGTCCAAAGTATAGTTTTCAGCAATACCCTGGCCAATAGGATAGACCGAGTACCACTCTACACGGTCCCATTCGATATAGTACGGCTGGAGAATTCTTTTTGCTGACGCCTGAACCTCGTCTACTGTAGCTTGTTTCCTAGGGTTGAATCCTGTGTCCGTTGAAGAAGCGATCTGAATATATAACCGTACCATGTTGTTCTCTCTAGGAATAATCATGATCGAGCCGTGGTCCGAGTGTATCGTACATTTCATCTGTGCCGTGTTGGTATCCATCCAATATTGAGATGTTACTCAGAGTCGTACCTTGACATCTGGAAAATCCGTCCGAACCTCTCCATCCATGACTCCCCAGACATGAGAAATTGGGTCTTTATGCTGGATCTTGACGTTGAGTTGCTGACGCACAAAACTGCGAGCCCCCTCTCCACTGAATAAATATTTTGCTCGTACGGTCTCTACCTCGTTCTTGTGGACATGCTTTAAGTTGACTTCGACAGGGTAGATCGGGTCTCCACCATCATTTTTGAATCCTGTAATTGTCCATGGTCTCTGTACATCTGCTCCGTTCTTGTGAAGATCTTCGATGAAGATCTTCTCTATCAGGCCCTGATGTAGTAGAGTTGTAAACGGATATCTTGCATCGATGAACTTCGGGCAGCTTGCCCAATTACCTGTGCGGTGAACACCCGTGCCGTCGGAGCTTGGATCCCAGAAAGCCACTTCGTAGACTTTTGCTGGCGCATGCGCCATGATGTGCCGCTTGAGGTTCATGTTGCGCAACAGGTGTAGGGATCGAGGCTGGATGCCATCAGCCCGGCCGGTAATCGTTGGGACATCTCTGTTGTCTATGTGTTTTATCTTATATCCCCAACGTGCCAAGCAGACTGCAAGCACGAGACCGACAGGTCCTGCGCCAATGATAACAACGTCAAATTTTTCCGGTGGTGTAGACATTGGGATTCGGTTACGACTGCATCGTAAGACAATCCTCGGGTTTCAGGAAGACAAACAAGCCGGAGAGGAGAGAGGTTTGAGAGGATGTAGGAAGTATCGATTATGGAACGCCAGGTGTAGTGAATGAGGGAAAGCATGGCGCTTTAGGTGTGCTTAGGGGTTCCAGCGGTGATGATTGAGATACTGGTACCGCGAGCAGGAGCCGGATGCTTAATGGATCCAATAATGGTCAGGTTCTGTTCGACATGCGGGGAATGTTTTGAGTGTGAGCGATATATGTAGCCCAACGGGATCGATTTCGGTAGACGAGGACTCGCCTCGCAGTCACCCCGCAACCACTAGAGGTGGAGGCACAGCATCAGCAGGCATGAAATGAGCATATCTATGTAGCCCTCTTTATTGTGTAAGCGACGTAGTAGATAGTGTACTTCTTTTGATATTTCGAATTGAGAAGTCAGTTACGGGTTCAAGCCCACCTTACCTTTCACGAGTCTTAACGACAGACCTTTCGCAGGTCTTGATGATAGCTTGCTTGTGCGTACTACCTATCTCTTATTACTTGGTTTTGCGCGGTCCGCTCGGGAACATTCCAGGTCCTTTTAGTGCTCGTCTTTCGATAGCATGGATGGTAAAGCATTCATGGCATGCACGAAAAGCATGGGAAGCTTGTCCGGACAGCCAAACGAAGTCAGTGTATCAGATCTTTCGACCGTCAAGCAGATATATGGGGCAGGTAGAAAGTTTAGAAAAAGTGTTTGGTATAGTGTTTGGCAAGGGCACCGGAAATTCAATCTGTTCGCCGAACGAGATGAAGTTATACATGGAATGCAACGTAGACTTGTTAGCAGGACATACTCCATGGAATCTTTGAAAGACCTCGAGGCGTACATTGACGATGCTGTTTCTCACTTCATGGCAAAGATGCGGGAAAGGCAAGGCTAAAGCATCGACATGGGCTTGTTCGTTCAGCTCTTCGCATTGGGTCAGTTCCTTTTCCCGGTTTCTGTACGTCCTTGCCGTAGCAGGACTGAGCTGTCCAGATGTTATTGGTGAGGTAACCTATTCCAAAAGATTCGGCTTTATGGATGCAGGCCAAGACAATGACACCTTTGCTAAAATTGAGGGAGTACTACGCTCCGCTGCTTCTGGACATATTAGGGATCAAATTGGGGATACAAGCCCGTCATGGAGCTTTGCGGAGGTTTGCGTAGGAAGAGATTGACAATCGAAAGGTCCGAGGCCAGTGACCACCGCGAAATTCTTGATAGGCTTTTAAATGTCCAGAAGGCGAAGTCCAATGAGCTAAATGACATGAGCATACTTTCGATGGAAACAAGTAATGTCTTTGCAGGCTCAGATGCTACTGCTATATCCACAAGGTCGGTCATATACTACTTACTTAAGAATATAAAGTACAAGCGCAGACTTATGGAAGAGATCGATGCTTATAAAAGAGACGGAAGCTTGACTGAGCCGATAACCCTGGAGCAGACGAAGTACATGCCATATCTGCAAGCTTGCTTGTATGAAGGTCTTCACTGCCACCCTGCCGTTGGGATAAGTCTGCCACCCGTAACACCACCGGGCGGTATTGAGATCGATAGTCGATATATTCCGGAAGGCGTAGGTAGTCCTGGGACTTCCTTGCTCAAAACTAATGTTACTTCAGACCGTGATTGGTGTCAATCCGTGGGTTGTTCACAGGGGTACGGCGGTCTTCGGCGAAGATGCAGAATCTTTCAATCCGGAACGCTGGCTAGGTGATACTGGCAAGATGGGTACCGCTCCCCTCTTGAAACGAATAACCGGCATAGGCTAATGCATGTCCTAGAACGCTTCTTGATCGCTTTTGGTTCAGGTGCACGCACGTGTCTTGGGAGCTAACCTGGAACTTGCACCTGGCCATTCTTCTCGATAGTTCGGAGGGCACTGACCAAATATCCACAGATCTAAGCTGGATGGAAATGTCAAAGTTGATTCCCACTCTTTTCCTCGGATTTGACCTCGAGCTTGCCGATCCGTCTGCAGAATGGAAGGAGACTTGCTGGTACGAAGATTTCTATAGCTTAGCATCGCAATATAAGAAAGCTAACGTGAGCCTTGAAGCAGAATGGACGACGTGTGACATTGTGGCCAAGGGCAAAAGCCTGAAGAAAGAGAACGGGGGTAGATTTATTCCATTAAACCTCGATGCCAGCGTACACTATCAACGAGCAGGCAATATTCACCATTGCCCTTCAGTCCTAAAGTAAGAATCTATTGTTTCTTGCTCAATGTTCTCACGATTGTCTTCTGCAGCTATCTGGTACTGGCAACAATGCTTCGTGATCGGTCTTGTGATCCATATAGTTCAGAGGAAGAGCACCTGGGGTCGGCCGAGAGCCTGGTCGATACTCAATAAATGGTGACTTTGTCGTCGTGGAAATCCCGTGTCACGTCAAAGCATGTAAAATGTTCGACTTTATGTGTAGGATGTCGAGGTCATTTGCGAATGCGCTTGTCATCTTGTTAACAACATGAGTGGGACTATGATGCCGAGTATATGTACTGTACTATCCAGCACATAACTGTTCTTTGTTACTGAACGATATCCTTCTATGGGTAACAGCAGCGAGATTCCCAGCAGCTAAAATCAAACCTGTGTTGGACAGGTCAATCTCGCTCATCTTGGGCAACATAAATTCAGCACTCGAGCTGATCTCGGGAAATTTAGAATGGCAGTCCTGATTTTGGCGCGAATCAAAGTAAACAAACAACTGAAGATGAGATACGTGTTTCCCCTTGGTGTGATCTCAACACACACGAGATGGAAAATGGCTGCTGGATCTTTGCCATTCCGACTCACCCGAGCTGATGAATATATGTACAATGGTATCGATCATTCACAGCTTCTCTGATCTGCCGCGGTATAATTCGAATTTCCTATTGTCCGTTCTTATTGTACTTGTATATCAACTCTTTTGAATACGAACAATGCACAAGGCCAACAACACCACTATCAACCTCAATCGTCCTTTACCAGAATTACCGACGCAGTCAAGCTCACATCTTTTAAAACCTTCACCCAAGCGTTCCTTACACTCAGCACCAGTTGAAAACGTTGACAACAGACTTACTGGCTCTACACTTACGCACAGTCCGACTGGTAGTAAACAAAAGTTCCAAAACCTCACTCGCGAGTTGTTGATTCCCTCAACATCACAATACTCACCTCGAACAACTGACAAGCTGGGCCTTTTGGATCCAGTCAAGTACAGCCCAGTTGAAGGAAGTGAAGAAATATCCAAAATGCCGTCAGTGTAGGTTATTTGTTTGCTTGTTTACTTCGGATGTCGACTAGATGAACATACAAATTCTAATCCAGGACAGGAACAACCCATACCACGTCATTTCGACATCGAATCCCTTTGTTGACGAGCGTTCCAATCGGATGGAAGACATGTATAATGGAGCGGTGCAACGCGACAACGACCCATACTACATCGAATCGAGCATGAACTTATTGTTCAATGACGGTAAAGCCAGTGTGCCAGTGAGACCCTCTGGTAGCACTTCTCAGAATGGAGTTGCCAATTCCCATTGCAAGCCACAAGGGATGAGCCAATCACTTTCGGAGGCTGACCTCCAATACCGCCGCAAGTACCGCGACCCAGCGGTATATCGCTCTCCAACATTTGATCTGAGAGAGCTTGAGCGCGATGGTCCTCTGCTTAGGATTGATCCGGATTCTCCTAAGCGCGGTCGTCCAGTTAATCGAACGCCATCTCCCATCAAACTGGAGGATATTAAAGAAGACCAGCCTATGAATTTTCCGTCAAGTCCGACCAAGCGCTCTCGTTCTCCAGTGAAGCAATTGTTCGGCGAGAATGGATGGCTCGGTAGAAGCACCAGCATGAAAGAAATGCCGTCTGAAGAGTTTCGCAAGAACAATGGAATAAAAAACTGGGGCGGGAAATTGAAGCAGCGTGTTGGGATGATGGTAAGATAATGGAAGGATCGCCCGTCGATGATATATTTGGCTAATACAGAAACAGACCGAAGATGTATCGAAATTGATACACCACGAATCTCCTTCCAGAAAAGCCTCTGCTCCTGCCAAGACCTCGAAGTTCCCAGTCTCTCTTGGTCCTCCAGCACAAGCGAAATTGTATTCTGAGATTGAGCTCATGATATGTGCCACTGCCAATCAATACCTTATGACCCAGCGATTGGAGAACCGCATGTCCTTCGAGAGCATTGCCAAGATAACCGATTTCTGGATCTCTAAGAACCGTCCTCAAGTCATCGAGTTCATGTTTGACCAGGCTACACAACGCGACCTTGTCTTGTACAATCTCAGAACCTTTCGCTTCTATGGCGCCAATGCAGAAAATCCTGTCGCCATGAACGCGATGATGCTATCCTGGAAGGCTCTGGCTAAAGAGATGAGTGTGAGGACTTTCTGCCAGCCTGATAGCGTTGTACGGAAGCATATGCACGACTGCTACAAGATCTTGGAGATGCTAGGCGCGCCGTTGGTGACGTTCTTGGCGTTTCAGGAGATCCAAGTCAAGGCCTTGAGAACGATCAAGGAGAAACAGCAGCAGAGAGAACAGTATGAGACTATGCCTTTTGACGTCGAGCGGAGATGGGAACCACCGACAGGCAAGATCAGCAGCGAAACCGAAGAGATGGAGGATCCATTTTTGTAGTAGCCACCAACATAGTCTTTGGACATTCTCAAGACCCACAACCTGTCCTTCTCGTTTGGACACTGGCTACTCGGTTTGTTCTCCTGGTTCATGAGTTGTGGTTTGCTTTTGCTCCATATGGCACTCCCACCATTATGCCACTCCTTTACCCAATGAGACTGTCGTTCTACGACCTGAGATCTGATACTCTGGCAGAGCTCGATGCTCTACAAGTAAGAATGGTTAGAAAAGGAATACGTGGTCAAACCCTTTAAGCAGGCTTTGGTTGGTAGGGGATTTTGAACATAGTCTAGGGCTTTTCCGTGGTATTCCTGTCTTTTTCAACCTGGGCTCAATTAATGGTTGTTAGAAGTTGACTTTCGGACAGCGAGGATTTGATTCCTTCTATTCTCTCCTCTGAAGCAATGTATTTAGTTCACTTTCTCACACAGGGGATAGATACAATCTCGGTTATCACTGAGGCATATTGCACTCTTTCGAAGGAGGCTCCAGCTCCAGACTTCGGAGCATATTCTTCATGCCATGAGACGAAAGCGTGATGACATAAGCTGAAATGACATGGAAGATGTCTGGGTTGGTGACTTCCATACTTACCTATTGGACACAATCGAGAGGTAATCAAGAGGTGTTGAAATCTGTCAGCAGGACCACTACTAGTACTCTAGCGTGTCTAGGTAGATGATCACAGGTCAGCGGAATATCTATCCTCCGGGCTGACAGTCATCGCAGATTCCAGGTTGCTGCTGCCCCACGTATAAACTGCCCCACGTCGACGCTTCCATTCTACTCTTTTTCCTCCCTAATGTTCACATCGTTACCAACTTGGAAGACTTTCTTTTCTGCTTCTCTTCTCCAATTCTCCTTTAATACTCACTTTTAATCCTTAAATTACCTGCAGGCAGGTTGCTACATCCTAATCCCCTACTGCCTTCTGCTCCGCACGAATCGCTTGCGAACTTCTAGAGTAGCAGGGCTACGAATATCATGGCTTCGACAGGTCATACATACGGCCCGTCATGTTCACTCCAGACCGATTCGAACGTTTTCATGCGGCGGGCCTCTGTCGCATCGAATGATCCCCCCAAAGTCAGAGCCCAATTCTTCTACAACTCGGCCCTTCCTATTGACGACCCACTTTCGCCTGTACCTTTGCCTTCGAGCACTTCTACTGGGCCCTCAAAGTTTCCCCCACGACCCTTCTCAGTCTTCGACTGTACCGCTCTCGAAGATGCTTGGCAGAGCTTGCAAGCACTTCAACGCCGTGGAAAAAGGTCAGAGACTCCCCGCAGCTCCCAAAAAGAAGGATCAACTGTGGATCAGCTTACAAAGATCATTAGAAGCGCTGCCCAGAACAAAAGGGCTGAAGAGAAAAGCAAAAGCGACCTTAGCGCCGCAGGACAAGATGAAAAACCAACGTCTAGAACATCGCTGGCAGAGACAGCCACGCGTGTGCCAGCAGGTGCTGAGGTGCCAGCAGAGCAGCAGATTGGGGACCCCCATCTAATGTTATGCGACGATCCCTCGCACGTCCCATTCGATGAGACTATGCCAGTTAGCTCTGACGAAATTGGTAACGACGAGTTCGAGAGCGGGATCCTGAGGAAGAGGCATCGATCTCCTTTTCATCGAAAATACAAGGCGGAGAAGGTGAAGGACAAGAAAGATGCTAGTCCTCGCCGGCGGTTATCAATGCACAAGCAGAAACCAGCCGAAGAATCATACGGATCCAGTCCATTGGAACGAGATACAACAGGGACTCCTTTTCTTCGAGTTTCGGATCGCCATAGTGATCCATATCTCAATGACGACGCTAGATCAGCTAGTGAGGTCAAAATTAAGAAGGGATCTCGCCCAGCATCAATCAGTGACAACAGTTCAGAACATTCTAGCTTCCGTGGACCACAGTCTGAAGATCACTCAAAGTCTCACCGATCTTCTCGTCGCAAGCAGAAAGAATACCATCAGGCCTCTGTTGCTGTAGGTGTTTCAAGATTGCACCTAGTAAAAATGCCGGAGCTCAAGGTACGTGAGATAGGAACAATGTCTTGATACTCATAGCTGATGCAGCCCGCTAGATGGGACCTATATACTGGGACCCTGTACATGACATCTCGTGTGTCGTTCGAGGTACTTGGTTCTACAAGTCTTCAATGAACCCGGTTGAGCCCGATGTTGCCAACCAGCTTGAGGCCGGGTATGAGTACCTAAAGCCTTGGACTCCTACTTACGAGGACGAAATCAGCAGCTGCCTAGAGTATGGTGCTGCCGCTGAGCTGAAGATCGTCTGGAAATTGTGGCCTGCCGATCAGTCACATGAAGATGCGAGTAGACCATCCACCGGCAAGAATCCCAATTCAGACCCGGCACCAGTTGAGCAAGAGCTCGATGACGAAGCAGAGCAGGATGCTATGCAAGCGAGGGAAATTGTCAGATACTCGGAGAACAGGGCTGCTGGCGGCCTTGATATTGTCTACACTAATGACATTGAGTCTTCTATCGACAAGAAGCAAGCGCCGAGCAGACTATTCCCGAAAGACAGTGTCATCTATGCCAATTCCAGAGACGCTCAGATCCTGAAGCCTGGCCAGCTGCCTAACGTCGTCTACGGACGACGACCGTTGGGTCCTATTCGAAAAGGTCGACCAATCGGTGTACCGGTTGTGCGCGGGTTTGACTATAAAGCTTGGGAGAAGATACATCCACCACCGAAAAGAGTGCAAGCGGCGAAAAAAGCTCGTGAGGGCGCTGAAGCTATACGTGCAGCTACCACCATATCAACTAAGAGCCGCAAATCCTGTGGTGCTTGCCTGGCAGATGAAGAAAGGCCTCAGCCCACTGATTTGGTTTTGGTCATCCATGGCATAGGACAGAAGCTCTCTGAACGCGTCGAAAGCTATCATTTCACCCATGCTATTAATGCTTTCCGGCGCCACATCAACGTGGAGTACGAGTCTGACGCTGTTCAGCCATGGTTACGCCAAGGTCATGGAGGCATTATGGTCCTACCCATCAATTGGCGATCTACACTGAAGCTAGAGGAGGGCGGTCCAGAGCCAAACCCTAATCGCAAAGACGAGCATTCGTCCAAAAACCAGTTTAATTTGAAAGACATTACCGCCGACTCTATACCAGCAGTACGTAACCTAATCAGCGATGTTATGTTAGATATTCCGTACTACTTATCCCATCATCGGCCCAAGATGATCGAAGCTGTAATCAAGGAAGCAAACCGTGTCTACCGACTCTGGTGCTTAAACAACCCCGGATTTGAACAGAACGGTAGAGTGCATATTCTCGCCCATTCTCTGGGTAGCGTCATGGCTATTGATATCCTCAGCAAGCAGCCAACAAAGCTACCGAAGCAGCTCGATCTCAAGAGCACGAAGATATACGGTGACATGTTCGAATTCGACACCAAAAGTTTGTTCTTCTGTGGAAGTCCTGCTGGCTTCTTCTTGCTCCTCAACAAAGCGAGTCTTCTTCCACGCAAAGGTAGAGACAAGCCAGGGACAGAGGGCGAGGATGACAGTGCTGGCGTTGCTGGCGATATCGGCACTTATGGATGTCTGGCTGTCGATAACGTGTATAACGTCATGCACTATAATGACCCCATTGCGTACCGTCTCAATGCCTGCGTTGACGTCGGCTATGCCGCATCACTGCAACCTGCCAAAGTTCCCAGCGCTACGGCCAGCTGGATGCAATATTTTGGCTCCGCCTTCGGCCGCAAGTCCGTCACGCGAACAAAAACCACTGAAAACTTTGACGACTTTACCTCGCGGCCCGCGGCCGCCAAGATGCCCTCGACCGTTGAGATGGAAACTCACAACTTCACACAAGAGGAGATTGCGGAGAATCGTATGTACTTGCTTAATGATAATGGGCAGATTGATTTCACGCTGCAATCGGGAGGTGGGCCGTTGGAAATTCAGTATTTCAACATGCTGAGTGCGCATAGTAGCTACTGGACGAGCCAGGACTTTGTGAGATTCTTGGTTGTGGAGATTGGGAGGAAGTCAGGGAGGGATGAGACGATGGCGGGGGTAAAGGCACTGAAGAAGCCTTTTGGGAAGAATTAAGTTGAAGATGATCATTTTCGTATTGCCTTCGAGTTGTGCGATGAAGATGGTCATGGAGTGGGTGATTGCGCTTTCCCTTACTGCTGTAAGGTTCGGGGAGCTTATGAGGATTTACGACTTTGCTGTGCTATGGTGTTCCTGGGAGGAAGGGCGGTTATTGGAGAGCATTATACCCTAGACGTTACTTTTGTTGCTGTTACTTGGGCGAGTCAGTGAGCGAAGTGTGTAATCTCTATCTTTACGGTTTATGGAGGACTGGAGCTATTACATAGCTCGTCTACCGTAGAATCCTAATCCTAATATTAAACTTCGTCTATTCTGTCGAGCTCAAACCCTTTCTTGGTTGTTTTTGAATGGTACGCCTCTTTAAATCTCCAGGGAATTCTATGTATAGCGCACGTCAGGGGTGGGGTTGTGGATGGAATGCTGGGAGAAGGTTTTTAGGGTTGACAAGGTCGAGAGTGGAAGTAGAGGGGGTGGGGTTTGATCATGTATGAGAGTTGATAACTGGAGTAGGGAGGATGGGGTTGGGTTGTGGTTGGTGGAGGGTAGGATGGTTGGGCGATGTTAGATGATTGAGATGGAGATGGAGATGGAATAGGAAGCGGTTTAGTAAAGAGGAGTCAGCAGGTTAGAAAGGCGGTAGGGGAAATGGGAGGGGGGTCTATCATGCGTTGGGTTTGGCGGTTGAGGTGCGAAGACTCAGTCGTAAGGATCCTCGATCACAGATCCAGAAGTGCAAAAGTTAGGTTCGCCCGCATCTGCAACGGTGGCATATGGATATTATAGATATGAGCATTTCCTACCACTCAATCGGCTTCTCGTGTTGCCAGAACAGGCCCGTTTGCCCTTTGATATCGCCCACAGCCAACAGCACGGGCGTCTGCGCGCCTTGGTCGGGGGATTTGGCGCCGCGGCCTTTGGTCATGTCTGTGGTTACAAAGCCAGGGCAGCAGGAGTTGATGAGGATGTTGGAGCCCGGATGCTCTTGTTGGTGGGAGAGAGCGATGGCGCGGGTGAGGCCCGTGATGCCAGACTTCGAAACCGCATACGCCGCGCTCGGCCATCCCTGCTCCTCGTGCTTGCCCGCTGCCACCGCATCCGTAAACTCCTGCATTAGCGCCGTTACGTCTGCAACGGTCTTGGTCGCCAAGAACCGCTCGCGGATGGCGAGTGAGTATTTGGAGTTTAGGTGCCCGACCATGCTGGAGACGTTGATCAGACGGCCGCCGGGCCGGAGGAGGGGGAGGAGGAGCTGGGTTGCGGCGAGGGTGCCGTAGTAGTTGCATTGAAGGGTTGTTTTGACGACGTTGAGATCTAGTGGTGGGTTGGTCAGCGTTCAATTTCGGAGGTCGACAACTGTAGCATACCGAAGCCATTCATAGCAATCCCAGCATTGTTTACTACCGCATCAATCCCCTTGGGATGTTCCCTCCTCAAAAACCCCGCAAACTCCTCAATACTCTCCCGCTCACTAATATCCAATTGCTTGAACCGCACAGTCGCCAGCCCGCCATCCTGCGCCAGCGCTTTGGCCTTCTTCAACTGCGTATCATTATGGATACTCTCGAGGGCAGCTTCACCTCTGGCTTTGTCACGAGCGGTCAGGTAGATGAGTAAGGCGCCGTCATTGAAGGCGGACTTTGGGTAGTGGAGGGCAAGGTTGCGGACGATAGCGAGGCCTATGCCTTTGTTTGCGCCCGTTACGGCGGTCACACGGGTGAAGGATGGCATGCTTTGTAGGAATGATAATTGGGGACGAGACAGGGAGGTGGTGGGAGGGAAGACCTCATCATGAGTGCGAGAAGCGCTTTGATGGATGATTACGAGGTTAAAGATGTTGATTACAAGCTACTGTTTGACAGAGCTTAAGAGGGTTAATGGCGTCATCTGAGCCCTAAGTGCTCACTGTACTACGTATTACCCCGGGAGCGTGAGAGTATGCTTCGATAGCACCAGATGATCCTTCTCAAACTTGATAATCACATAATGAAAACATCTACCCTTCAATGGCAGTCGAATAGGTGAATGTTCGTTCGACCAAGCGTCAGCGAACAGCTTGACTACCTTACGGCTTGGATGGCTTGACGATGGCTTGAAAGCTAAGATCGAATCATCGGCACACATGTAAGGTCGAGTAGGCTTCTAGGTATTATCACAAAAGTAAATCGTGGAGGAGAAAGATTTTAAAATTTCGTTGTTTGTTATTTCCAGATATTAGTGGAACAAAGCCCTAGTCAGAGTAACAGACAAGCTTGTCTGTGCTGTCGACCAAGGCAAGCCATAGTACATCCATCTATCAAGACCATCGAACTACAAACAAGAGACCTCTTCCTAGCTCCGGCGGGTGGAAGCAACCCGGAAAGCCAACAGCAAAATCACAGCTCGCGTTCTTCTTCGATCAACCTCCTTACAATGTCACTTCGACTCTTCCTTCATTTCCTGGCGCCGCACCTCCAGCCAGGTTGGGCAATAGATACGTGATGTCGTCCCATGGATGTCTGTATAGCCCAGTCCTCAGGCGCTTCTGGTCAAGATAATGTGCAATCAATCCGATGCTTCGACCCAACACAAACAATCCGTTCAGTACGCCCATGCTCAAATAATCCTCAGCCTCCTCGGCACTAAAGGCACCGCAATTACGCATCAGGTCAACGAAGCAGACAGCGACACAACCATCAACGTTAAGGATGAGGTTGTCCTTCTTAGAAGTGGTCACAGTCTCCACGGCGATGGCATAATCAAGCATCTTGCAGCTGGGGAATCGCTTGTGGACAAACTCTTTGACGAGTTCAACGCGAAGATCGGGGTTGTTACGAGACTTGACCTTGTGGCCAATACCGGGGACTGCAACGATTAGCAAGAGAATGTCAGAGTAGATTTCAGGAAGACATACTGAGTTTGTTTTCTTTCCTCATAGTGTCCACAAAGTCACGAGGGCTAAGACCCTTGTCAAAGGCCTTGGTGAATTCATCAGCAGCACCATCCAGAGCACCACCGAATCTTGAACCAATTGTGAGTAGACCAGAGACTAAAGCACTAATAAGGTCCTTCCCCGCTCTTGTTGTGATGATGGTGTTCATAGCTCCAGAGACGGCTGGGCCATGGTCAGCAGTCAACATGAGAACCATCTCGAGGAAGCGACTGGCGTAGTCAGGCAGGCGGCGACGGAACCATAGCAGAGACATGACACCACCGATGCCAATTTCCTCCTTGAAGACATCAGAGATGGGCATACCAGCATACAAAAGTTCTTGACCACGGTCGTCGGAGATGGTAGAAATGAACGCGGCTGGTTTACGGATGAGACCGAGTTCTTGTGCCCATGAGTAGTCAATGGGAATCTTAGGTGGAATAGGCTCGGGTTGTGGTTTGATGGTGCCTTGCTTAACTAATCTCTGGTAAACTTGAGAAAGAAGCTCAGGCATCTCCTCAAACGTGTCTGGAACGAAGAAGCCGGCTTCCCTCATGGACTTATTTTTCATAGCCGCAGTCTCAAGCTGAGAGTTGGCAAAAGAACCAGCGTGGCCGAATTGAACTTCGGTCTTGAACATACTGGCGCAAGTACCGATAGCCCAGGCAACAACGGGCTTGGTAATTGTTCCATTCTTCACAGCCTCAATTACGCGATACTCCTCAACACCGCCAACCTCACCAAGGAGAAGCAAGAGTTTACATTCAGGATCCGCCTGGTACCGAAGCATGTGGTCAATGAAAGTGGTGCCGGGATACCGGTCACCTCCAATAGCAACACCCTCGTAGACGCCGTCTGTGGTATTGGAAATGATGTTATTCAGCTCGTTTGACATACCCCCGGATTTCGAGACGTAGCCCACGGAGCCCTTGCGATACAATTTCGAGGCAACAATGTTATCCATCATACCTCCAGTATTACCAATCTTAAACGCTCCAGGCTTAATGCCACCAACAGTAGCCGGACCAATGATGGTGATTCCTTTCTTATGAGCGACATGTAAAATCTCCCGGGCTCGTCGTTCCGGTACGCCCTCAGCGATAATGGCAATTGACTTGATTTGAGGATATTCCATAAGCTCCATCGTTGAGCTGTACACACTACGTGATGATGCGAAGTTGACCACGGTGTCCACGTCGTCATGCTTCGATATGGCTTTCTGGACATCTTGGTACACCGGCAGAAGAGTCTCGCTTGTTCCCCAATACCTACAGCCAAGTATGAGCACTTCCATCAAAGATATCCGAGGACGCAAAAGGACTATTCTAGTACTGACATTTTGCTGACGAATTGACCACCGAAAGTGTAAATAATACCGGCGACAGACGGGGTTTTGCGCTTGCAGATAAAATCGAAGTCCAGCATACCCTGCACAGCACGTGGTTGTAGACCACTATGATCGGAGCGTCAGCGGAAATCAAATGATATGTTAAACATGAGGGTTTCCTACTAGACGAAACATCGAGTCTTGTCATGGAAAAGAGTGTGTTCAGCACGAGGGCTAAGTGGCCTGCTGGGAGCTACGAAACGGCGGATATTGTCGTTCGCTGACCCCCCCGTTCTGGCATTTGAGCTGCCGTTGGTGCCATTCGTAGAGGGTGTTGAAGTGCTCGCCGCCATGGGCGTGCCGTTGGTAGTAGGCGTAGCTGAAGGCATGATATTCGACTTGGAGAAGCTTTTCGGAGGCTATCTAAGGAAGAGCGAAAAGCGATCAGCTCTCAATTTTGGCCTTGAAAGTCATACACTCGCGTGAGGTCGGTCCCGAGTACGGGAATTCTTATGAGGCTGGAGCTTACTGAGACAATGAGAAGCGGTGACGGTGACGGTGACCGAGTTTTGCAGAACCTCGGATTGATGTTTTAAAAGTCTTACAGAAGTTCGAAGTCTTGTGATGACATGAAAGGTTCGCAGTTGCGCCGATTGACATTCGCTCTTTGGAGTACCGAACCAGGTATTGTGGCTATCAAAAATCGAAAGCTTGATGGTGAGCAGGAGCTTCTCGGTGGATACGGATAAGGTACGGAATAAGGGTAAGTAGCTCTCGTTAGCTGTTTTCTTGTCGCGGCATTTCTGTGTTGAGCTCGAGCTGGGGTGGTCTAGCCCTAAAACAGTCTAGCTTGTCTCAATCTCTGGGCAGTCAGCACTCTTCGGCGAGATCTTTTCTCAGTGAGAGTCCCAACCTGGTGAAAGTGGAAGGAAGACTCGTGAATAAATATCAATGGACTGCAGGTCGTTGTGAAAACCTCGAATCTCCCTTCAACACTGTTGAGGTTCTTGATCGTTATCGAGCAGATTCCTGGTAGGGCTGCAAGGATCTCTTGCCGATTATATTCTACGGAGTATCCCCCGAAGCACGACCTAATAGTGAGCTTCGGCGAGCTTTATTAGCGGTGAGTTGAGCAAAAACGCCCCGAGCTCTTCCACAATTGCTTGAACAGATTGATTATTCGCAACTGCGATACTACGAATTATCTGACAGTTTCTAGAGAACATATTCCGGCTCAGAGAATACTTTCCACGGTTTTTTCAGAAGTAAAGACTCGAAAGCTTGTGCGCTTGAAAACAAGGCCAGTTGTAAGTAACCTGGACTCATAACAAAATTCTCTACTATGATAAAGAAGAATTAATGACCAACTAAGCTCATCTCTTTGTTTACAGACTTAATCCCAAAATGGCCGCCAAATCTATCCTCGAAGCTGACGGCAAAGCGATCCTCAACTACCATCTCACACGAGCTCCCGTCATAAAACCAACACCTCTACCTACCTCTGGAACCCACAACCCACCAACAAGGCTCGCATCGCTGTACTTCCCCGAAGACGCCACTGCCGAGTCTGTCCTCGACCAGGCCGAAGTTACATACCCTTGGCTGTTAGCAAAAGATGCAAAATTCGTAGCAAAACCCGACCAACTGATCAAGCGTCGCGGCAAGAGTGGACTGCTAGCTTTAAACAAGACATGGCCAGAAGCCAAAGCATGGGTGCAAGAACGTGCGGGAAAGGCCCAACAAGTCGAAACCGTACAAGGTGTGCTACGGCAGTTCCTCGTCGAACCCTTCGTACCGCATCCAGACAATACCGAGTACTACATAAATATTAACTCTGTCCGTGATGTATGTGAATCCTCTGTTCCTAGCTTCCCCATGGAGCAAAGCACTTCTGCAGCTGAGCAACGCTAACCGTTTGGTATAGGGAGACTGGATCCTATTTACCCATGAGGGTGGAGTGGATGTCGGTGACGTGGATGCTAAAGCCGAGAAAATCCTCATCCCGGTCGACCTTAAGGAATATCCTTCAAATGAACAGCTTGCGGCTACTCTGCTGAAGAAAGTCCCCAAGGGTGTCCACAACGTACTAATTGATTTCATCTCAAGACTATATGCTGTCTACGTTGACTGCCAATTCACCTATCTCGAAATCAACCCTCTTGTCGTCATTCCCAATGCTCAGGGAACATCTGCCGAAGTCCACTTTCTCGATCTTGCCGCTAAACTTGATCAGACCGCCGAATTCGAATGTGGTGTGAAATGGGCCGTAGCTCGGGGACCTGCAGCCTTGGGTATCCCCGTAACTATTTCAAGTGGCAAGGTTAGCATTGACGCAGGGCCACCGATGGAGTTCCCAGCACCGTTTGGACGTGAGATGAGCAAGGAAGAAGCATACATCGCCGAACTAGACGCCAAGACCGGTGCGTCCCTCAAGCTCACTGTTCTCAATGCTTCAGGTCGTATATGGACCCTTGTAGCTGGTGGTGGCGCTTCAGTCGTCTACGCTGACGCTATCGCCTCCGCGGGCTTTGCCGACGAGCTTGCCAATTATGGAGAATATTCCGGTGCCCCCACCGAAACGCAGACTTTCTACTACGCCCGAACTGTGCTTGACCTTATGTTACGTGCTCCTCCCCACCCTGAAGGCAAGGTTTTGTTCATTGGCGGTGGTATTGCCAATTTCACCAACGTAAGCTTGGCCAGTAAGCTTTACAGAGGTGATTGCGCTGACCTTTGATCTAGGTCGCATCTACCTTCAAAGGTGTTATTCGCGCTTTGAGAGAATTTGCCTCTACTTTAATCGAGCACAAGGTCCAGATATGGGTTCGTCGTGCCGGTCCCAACTATCAAGAAGGTCTCCGGAACATCAAGGCCGTCGGAGAGGAGCTGAAGCTGAACATACACGTTTACGGCCCAGACATGCACGTCAGCGGAATTGTGCCTTTGGCATTGGCACCGGGAAAATTCAAGGGCGATGTTAAGGAGTTTACTGGTTGATTTGATCGTATCATAGATGGTAGGGTTGATCGCGCATACTGAGTACTGTAAGTGCGTTTTGGTACTCTTAGTCGCGAAGGTTGCCTTTAGAAGGCGCTCTTCTATTAATCAATCGAGGCAGTGGTCGCATTGGCCATGAAGCAACCAGAGCGACTGCTCGGAGGCGCTTCCTGATGCTGATTCATTGTGTCAAACGCAACTCACTATTTGTTCTAATATTACTATACCCAAATCCTTGATATCCCGAGAGGTAAAAGCTCTTTCCGCGTATGAAGTCCACTTTCTTTCACCAGTTTCGCTGGCAAATCTTCTCCACTTTCTATACTCTGAGTATGGAAGACCTGGTTCATATAAGCACTCATGTCTTCTCCGAGTAGAGTGACCCAACGGGCGTCATTCACATTTTCTCAGGTGTACCCATCACTTCGAGACCCACCAAACTGTGCTCTCTTTTAACCAATAAATACAAGACATCGTTATGAAACTGTCCTTTCTCATGTCCGCTTACGGTCTAATTCTAACATCCGCAGCTGAGTACTCCGACCCATTCTATAATACCTCCGGCACCGTAAGCCATACCCTAAGATTTAATTCCCCTGGAGATGCTAATCCACTGCGCAGACTCTTGCCCCCAACCAACGCACCGACAAAACCCTAAAAACGAGAGTACACGACTTGGTGACCTCTACCCGCCCCGTTTGTTCCAAGAATGTCACTGTTGATGAGATGTATGATGGTATTGTGATACCGAATGGGTGTCCAAAATCGGAAATCATTATCAGAACCAGCACAAGTCCTACATCTCCCTCTCCGTCATCACATTTCTCGTCACCGACAAAGTCATTCAACACTCATGTTCCCACTTCCGAAACAACAACCTTGCCACGGCTGCTAACAACTATCAACGCCCGCTGGTCAGACACACTTCTCCCATCCCAGTCAAACATCAAGGCTATTAATGTCATTCCTCGGGCACTGGCCGCCAGCTCATCGTCTCCCAACTGTAGTTTGACCGTATATCCGAATCCCCCTTGCCCTCCCACGATTACAATTACGCGGTATACAACCAGCACACACACCGTTACCGTTACACCGGTAGCAGCGGTTGCACCCGCTCAGAGCGTTCTTGTGGGTAATCATACACGGACTATACCATTCCTACACACCCACCACACTCGCATCTCCGCCGCCAAAAACTGCACAAGCGGCAACGCAACCGCTACAGCAGGATTCGAAACCTCGCCGAGTACCTCACACTCGACAGACCGCCCGAGTAACCCCGCGGCCAGCCTCACAGGTACTCTCGCAAGGGCGACACAAGGAGCAATAAACGCCAGCACCCCCAAAGACATTCTGACTACTAGCACGACTAGCGTACCGCCGCCCCTGAGCACAGCGATCGGTCCGGGTGCGAATAAGAGTGAGGTGGGTAGGGCGCCGGCGATGCTGTCGGTGGAGATCGTGGTGGGCTTTGTAGGGTTTGTGGGGGTGGTGGGAGGGGTGAGGTGGTTGGTTGGGGCGTAGGGCTGTGGGATGGGGAGGGGGAGGGGGAGGGGGATTTGGGGGGATTTTGGGGATTTGGGTTTGGAGGAGTAAATTTCTTGTGGGGGGTTTTGTGAGTTGCTTGGGTGATTCTCGTTTTTGGGATTTGTTTCGGGGTTTGTCTTGGTATGTCTTGATGTAGTTCTTGAGTTATATCTCGCTTTGTTGTGAGCGGTTTCGCAGTGGGCTCTCAATGTGGTTTTTTGATCTGCTTTTTGATATTCTTTCTCGTTTGCTATCTCAATTGGCTGCGCGATTGGTTTCTCGATTTCTCTTTCTCGATTTACTTCTTGGTTTGCTTTCTGGCTTGCTTCTTGATCTATCTCGTGATCTTTGTTTTGTCTTGGTAACGATCATATGAAGTCCAGCTAGTTGTTGCGAGAGCTTTGTAGCTGAGATTAAGGATTCTGGCGGACTTGAATAGGACTCTTTTCCTTGGGGGATAGAAATGCTTATATACGTCCACATCCGAGTTGAAAATTATTCCCAGCTGGTGAAATCGTACAAGAGGGTGGTCAGAGCGGTTCAACCGACAATGTAAGATTAGCTGGGCTGTGACTAGACGTGCAGTTTGCTCCTTGTATCACGTCTCTTGGTGAGCTGATTCCTTCGTGCTGGATGAGATGCCACGTGTGTTCCTTTGAGAATGGCAAAGATAAGCATGAAAAGAAGCTTGGGTATCTGATTCCCTAGCCAGTGCTCATAACCAAGTGAGTATCAAGAACACTCTTTTGTACACCCAAGCACCCCCGCCATCTCCTCAAGATAAAACAATATCCCCCCCCCCCTACAACCCCCCCCCCTCTTTCCTCACCCCTCACTCCCCACAACATACCGACTCCCCAACAATCCCTCCACGAACGCCCTCTCCACCTTCCGATTCCCCTTCTCTTCCTCCCTCAGCAGCACCGCCAGCACCTCAATCGACGGCCGCAATCCCAGCCCGTCAGCCCGCTTCCAGCGCTTCAGCCGCGGGAGGCCGATGCAGGGGCCGTATTGGGAGGAGAGGTCGAAGTGGCGGAGGATCTTTTCGTGGACGGTGAGGGATTCTTGGTGGACTGGGGGCAGGGGGGGTTAGCGATTAGGTCATTTGGGTGGCATCGAGGGGAAAAGGGGGAAAGGGAAGGCGAAAGTACCTCGAGGGGCTTTGCGTTCGTCTTCTTTAGCTTTCCAGTACTTCTTAACCTGCACTTCTGAGACTTTTGACGCTTTTTGCTCTGCTTCTGTCCGCGCGGGTGGTTGTTCTCTGATGGCAAGTTCTCTAGGTTGTTCCACCTCCTCCTCCTCCTTTACTTCATCCGCACTAGGAATATCTTCCGGCAACGGCTCAGGCGTTGAAACTTCTTCTGATGAAGCTTTTACGAGGGTGTCGGAGGCGGGTTTGTCGAGTTTCTTGGAAGAAGACGGCGGGAGAGTGGGTTTTGTGACTTTGTTTGCGGAGGTGCGGGGGCCGAAGGCGAGAGTTTGTTGGGCGGAGCGGGGGTTGGAGGATTTGCGGCGGGAGGGAGGCATGATTAGGTTATCTTGGGATATCGATACTGTGGCTTTTGGTGGGTTGAGAGAGAATGGGAGGGCTGGGGATGGAAGGTTGATATGACGTGCCGAATGAGCATTAGCGCGAAATCTGGGGTTGCCGAAGGAACAGGCAGGGTGCAAACGAGGTTTATGCCCATTTTGGGACAGTGTCAGGTGTCTTCTATCATTGAATAGCTACAGTATGTCTGCTTCATAGACCCAAGTTTTGGCAGCTTGATTCTATTCGTCGTGCGGCTTATCTATTTCCAACTGTCATGCAGCGATCTTCGTTATCGTACTCCTCTACATTGACACTCTCCTTAAGGATCTTACCAGCTCCTGTCTCTACAAATATAAAAATATAGAATTGCTGGTATTTATCTTTTTAGTTGATAATATATTATAACCGCTCTTTCCTTTCTACGCCAGTCTATGAACACATTTCACTTACATTTCCTCTGACATCTTGCTTTACTGAATTGGAAGCCATAGCAGAAATGATACCATTTAACCTTCCTCTCCTGAACTCCGCCAACCCATGGGCAACAACCCAAGAGGACCTCCAAGCCCTCTACGACTGCCCGTACACCGGTGCAGTCACAACTCGTACATGTACCCTAAACGGGTTCCAGCACGACGATAGCATCCACCAGCATTGTTTCTTTGCCGAGAACCACGCCGTGACCCAGCACAGCAATAGCAAGGCCATTAAGGATTCTCCAAAGGCTCGAGATCAATCAAAGACCATCGTAACACCCATCTCAAGCCTCAACACCCTCGGTTACAGCCCGCTTCCTCTTCGGGACTACATCCACATAATTACCCGAATAATCGCCCCTGGAGACAACTCCCATGGAGGCAGGAAACCCATCATCTTTTCCGTAACCGGCTCAGCCTCCGAAGTCAGCGAATGCTACCGCCAACTCTCGAGCTCACGCCCATCACCCAAGCACGGATACCTTATGGAAATCAATCTCTCATGCCCCAACATCAGAGGCAAACCACCACCAGCATACTCCAAAGACCAACTATCAGAGTATCTCCGCACATTAAACGAAGCCATGAAATCGACTGAGAACCAAGCGGAACCCCTCGAAATCGGCATCAAAACACCCCCATATACCCACCAAGCCCAATTCACCGACCTCATCTCTGCCCTCCTATCCTCCACTCCTTGCCCCATCTCATTCATCACCGCCACCAACACTCTAGGCAGCTGTCTCATCCTCTCCCCTGACGAAACCCCGACCATCAACTCCGCCGACGGTTCCGGCATCGGCGGCATGGCTGGCGCAGCACTGCACCCCCTAGCGTTAGGAAACGTGCGCAAGATCCGGCAGATGCTGGATCTGCATGAAGAACTAAGACATATTAAAATCATTGGCGTAGGCGGCGTATCGGACGGGGCTGGGTACAGGCGGATGCGGAGTGTAGGCGCCGATGCTGTGGCGGTAGGTACGGCTCTCGGAAGCGAAGGGATTGGTATCTTTGAGAAGATTGCGGACGGAATGTGACGGTCGAGTTGACAATGCTTATTTGTTCAACAAGCATGAACTGTGGAGAGGTTGGGTGACGTCCTTCTGCTTTTATTTCGCGAAGGGCTATCTGTTACTCAAAGCAAAAACACCAACAAACGTCCTGCCAAAGTTTAGCAGAGGATAAATCTGTAAAGCCAAAATATACAACTGCCATGAATCCGACATTGAAACCCCTGAAAACATACCTCAAAGATCCAGTTGAGACCGTAAAGGAGTATATCCTCTGCTTCTACTAAGACAGTAGAAACCAATCGAGACATTGAGAAGGAACGTATAGAGCAAGGAGGGCTCTTGAGATACAGACCTCAGTAGACGAAGAAGATAAGGTAAAGTCGTACGAGACTTATAAATATTCAGAAGAAGAGGAGTAAATGGATTTCAGATGGGTTGACCATCTCAATGGCGCAACGAGAGCTTGACAGGATGTTCAGAATAAAAGATTCTGATATGTACAAGGAACCACAATTCTTTCCTAATCACCTGAAACTTCTCCTCTTTCCTCCACTCTCCTCCGACCACGAATTTCTCTTCTCCGCCCTATCCCCCCCCTCCAAAAACCTCTGCTTCCCAGACCCCTTCCGCCTGCCCGCCATAGTCACCCACTTCCCCTTCCAATCAACTTTCTTATACCTAACCTCCCACCTCAAATTAAGCTCCCTCTTCACTCCTGGAGCGCTAATCCCCAGCGTCGGCATCGCAAGCACCCTACCCCCTTCCCCTGCCTCCGCAATTATAGGCAGCGTAAATCTGATCTTGCCGGGCGCGGCCCTTTTCCATCTACTCTCTACGTAGGGGCGCTGCGGCGTGCCACGGAAGCTTTCGCGCAGGGTTGCTATGTCTGTAGGTTTTGGGAGGCGGATTTCCAGGGGTTGTGGGGAGGAGTGAGAAACGCGGATCCAGAAGCGGCCGTCGAAAAGGTGCCATGGGTAGAAGGTGCTGGAAGAGTTTGGTGAGAAATTGTTTGGCGCTGAGGATATGGGGATGAGAGGCAAGGAAGGGGTGGGGTATCGCAATAGCCAGGCAGGCTGTCGCGTTAAGACCCATATAAATTCTGGATCGAGGTCTTCCTGGTCTTCAATGTGACGAGAGTCAGTTCCCTCTATGGGAGATATGCAACGTTGGAATTGAACGCCTTGGGTGGTAAAATTGGAGGGTAGAATGCGTTTATCCACTGCTGTGGCTTCTGGATCGTCGAGATCAGGGAAAATGGAACAGAGGGCGAACTCGAGTTGTTGGAGGGATATTTTTTCTTCTGGGCTAACGATTTCCAGAAGGCTGCGGAGGAAAAGGCTAGCCTCGAATCTGTAATTCTTGAGCTCTCCTTCGAGAACTGCCTCGGAAACGCGCTCGGTTGGTACGACTCGAGCCGGCATTCGAACAATCAACATACCAGCCCGTGGGTCAAACATCAAGATTTGGGTTCTATGAAACAGCTTTCCGGCATGAAGCATGCGGTCCGCAGAACGCTTTTGCACGCGTTCTACAACAGCTAGAAGTGAGGATTTTTGAAGCGCTTTTGGTAGCTTGCCGCTGTTTAGAAGCTGCCGGACGGCGTTGCGAGGGGTTCTACTGGCGTCCTGGTTTGTCTCATCCTCCACCCATTGAATCCGGTAATGGTGACAGGTTGATTGAAGCCGGTCTTTGCTGAATTTCAGCAAAGGTCTGTAGATTCTGATACCTCCATCCTCGAAGTAAATGGGGGGCTTGGTTATCACTTGACGGTCGTCTAGAACGCTTCTACCCTCTTCCTGGTCCTTACGGCTGCCATCAAGGTCATTGGTGGACCTCCAAAGCAAATTGTCTTCACGAAATCCACTCTGGTGGACACCGTGCTGACCCCAACAATCAGGTATCTCCGCCGACGACTGTATGCTCTTCAATCCAAAGCCCCCTTGGCCGCGGACCAGCCGTAAGAGTACAGTCTCTGCCTGATCATCGTTATGATGGGCTAAAAGCAGAGACCGGATTCGCTTATCTCGGCAGGCTTTACCCAATGCCTGATACCGTAGTCGCCGTGCTGCGGATTCGAAATTTGGGAGCTTTGCTGGCCCAATCTCAGAAGGCCATTGTAGTGTAAGGATTGTAGACTCAAGGCCTTCTACATGTCAGCATTGGAAATGGTCGAAAAATCTAAAGATTATACCCCACTCCTGCAGCCGGGATGCAACAAGCTTTGCTTCTTCTGTACTCCCTGCCCGCGCTTTGTGGTCGACGATGAAAGCGTGGAAATCAATGAAGCGCTTAGTACCACTATTCTTTGGGCCTATACAGAGCCTTGCCAGGGCCATGGAATCGAGGCCGCCACTGACCGCAATCCCTTTTCGTAGTAAGTTAACAGTCCAAACATAACTTCCAACCTACAAACCAATTCTGTTGTTAGGGCCTTCGTTGGGCCGCGATGGTCCCGGCCATATCGAGCGTAAAGCATCCCAGAATTCGGAATATTGAATCGCAGGAGACGGTATATATCTCCTGCCCACATTGAGCATCATTCCATTGCTGCGGGCAGTAGTGTTGAAGGAAAATGGCATCTCAAGAGCTCCGATAGGGCTGAGCAACATCCCTGCAGCCGGACTGCGGGTGACCATGGTCCATGAGCGATGTTCGTATCTAGTTATAATCCGTACCGTGTCCAACACTCCGATGATGCTTTTAATTGACAACTTTCGCCCTGGTAGAGGGCTCTATCATGGCTATGATTTGAAGCAATGACCGCCAAAACCGACTCCCCGTTCGCCCGCGCTCTCCTCGCTGGTGGCTTTGCCGGCGCGACGGTCGACTTGACTCTTTACCCCATCGACACCCTGAAAACTCGCCTCCAATCCTCCACCGGCTTCTATTCCTCCGGCGGTTTCCGTGGTATTTACGCAGGTGTCGGTTCTGTTCTTATCGGCTCTGCCCCAGGCGCCGCTCTTTTCTTCGTCTCCTACGAATCGATGAAGGCGCTCTTCAAAACAGGGAGGGAGGCCGATGCGAGTATTCAAGGAAGAATAGGGGCAACCAGGCTCGGAAATTGGAGTGAGCCGGTGGAACACATGGTCGCAGCGAGTGTAGGGGAAGTAGCTGCCTGTGCGGTGAGGGTGCCGACGGAGGTCGTGAAGCAGAGGGCGCAGGCTTTACAAGAAGCTAGCTCTATGGCTGCGCTGAGAGCGATATTGGCGAGGAGGAGTACAGTGGGTGTCGCGGGAGTGTGGAGGGAGCTGTACCGAGGTTGGGGCATCACCGTGATGCGGGAGGTACCGTTTACGGTCATACAATTTCCGCTATGGGAGCGCATGAAGGAGTGGAGAAGAAGGACGGAAGGCAGGGAAAGGATTACAGCGGTAGAAAGCGGAGTTTTTGGAAGCGTGGCTGGGGCGGTGGCGGCGGGCGTGACGACGCCGTTGGATGTGCTGAAGACGAGGATGATGTTGGCGAGGGAAAAGCAGGCGGTGGTGCCACTGTTAATGAGCATACTGAAGCAGTCTGGTCCTAGGGCCTTCTTTGCGGGGATCGGACCTAGAATCTTCTGGATTTCGGCTGGAGGAGCAATATTCTTAGGAAGTTATCAATGGGCTTTTAATGCCTTGAATGAGAGTCGATGATAGTGTGGTTGTGATTGCATTGATGACCATGCAAGTGCCTATACTTAGAGGCACGCTTGTTCGTAATGTAGTACTCTTGGGTATGGTGACTGCGTAAAGCTTTAGAGTACTAATCCGAATTATTGACGGAATGATACTAGATACATGCAGAAGTCTGGAAAAAATTGGGGTATCTATCATGTGGTCATTGCGGGCATGCCATTAAGTTTCGGCAAATCTCCACCATTCTCCTTATTGATGAGCTTTTCGACGCTGGCCTTCCTGCCATTTGACTTATAGTACAGTATTACATCTCCTCCATTCTTCCATACATAGGCTCGTAGAGTTGCAAGGGTCATCGTCTTCGGAACGAGCTAGCAGCACATGTCACGTGAGCTAAATGCATACACAGAACGTAAGGACGGACATACCTGATTTTGGCAGCATAACTCTAGATATTCATCTGGACTCATTACATTTGCTGCGTTATTTTCTTCTACTTTTGGTTCTATGCGGTCTGCCACGTATGCACATATTTTCTTCGCTCGGAGCATGCGATTAGCATTAAGTCGGGAGTTACTGTTTTCTGATCAGCATAGTGTGCAGGTGCTTGTTTTGTGCCTTTGCAACTGACCCATCTGCACTAGCAATACTAGGAAGGAGGTCTTGGTAAGGAAGTAAAACAAACGAGACTTTTTGGATTTCCTTGGGTGGCAGTTGGTTCTAAATTCGTTATTAATTCCGAGTTGGCTACGTGGAAGAATTATGGATAAACACACCTGTAATAGTAGATCTCCTAGCCATCTCGGCCCTGCCTTCTCAATCAGATCAACATCCAGTCCCACGGAGCTAGCAGTTCCCCTGTACAGATCTGCTACGCCACCGGAGTCTGGCCGATCTTCTTGAATGATGATAGTTGTGGACGGTGGGAGGCTGAGCACGGGAGTTTCATGAGGAAGGCTTGGCCTTATCCCCGGTGGAAGAGGATCGAATGGTTTGATCCGAATATGTTCCTCGTAATCATGTCTAACCTTTTGAATCGTACCAAAAAAGTTTTCTTCAAAAATTTTCTCTTCCTTTTCTTCCGACATGTCAGATTCTTCTGCCTTTTCATCGACGGCGGCAGGCTTCGCTTCCGTGGTTGTCCTCCCCAGCTTCTTTGGAAAATTCATACGAAATTTCTTGTCGAAGAGCGAGCTAATATTTTTGGGCTTCTCTTTTCTCTCATCATCGACCAATGTCTGTGATGTTGCTTCAGAGTAGCCATCTCCAGGCGTGGAAGGGGCCTTTGTTTGAGCGTCAGAGGGACTTTGGGGATTTGGGACTGAGGAAAAATAATCTGGTTGCTTTTCTGTCGAGCTTCTGGGTTGACTCTGACCTGAAAGGCGCTTGTTGAGGTCTGAGCCTTCTTCGGACGTCCTTGGTAAATGATTTTGTAAAGGCGAGCTGAAATTTGTAGAACCAACGTATGGAGTGGCCACACCTATTGAGAGCCCCGGGGTCATAGCGGGAACGAGGTTGCCGTTCACGGGACGTGGTGTAATTAGAGAATCATCATTGAGAGTTTCGGCTTTCCACTCTTGCATGGGTGGGTTAGGCAGCTGGATCAATGGAGGTGCGTTGTCTCTTCGTAGCCCGCTCGATGTTTGCATGTTCGATATCATGTTCTGCCTGACAATTGCATCACGCTGAACCTCTACGTCTATAAGATTGGCGAAAAGATAGCGCAAGATCCATTTCCCAAAATTTACTGATGCATTTGTTAGTAAGCAGTCGCAGTCTGTATCACGAACTGTGTTGAGAACAAGGAGATGGTGGAAATCTTGACGGTTCGATTGTAGGTAGACTTACCCCGTTGATCATCCTTGAACTCTTCGCTATTTTCGCTTCTTAGCTCGTCCATGTACATCTCCGCATCGAAGCAGTAGTTCTCTTCAAGAACGCATGCCAGCCGCCCAGTTCTTGTGTCCACGCCACACCAGTTGGCAACACTCTCCGTGGTGTTGACTTCGGGGGTGACATCTTCGAGATGCCGTTTACCAAAAGATTGAATGGGGATACACTTTCATCAAGTCAGCATTCGATTTCCCCTTTGCTTCGGATGGCTTACCTTGAGAAGATCCCACATCATCACCTCGCCCGCAGTATCCAAGGTCAAGACTCTTTTTCTGTCGTTCAACATTACATGCTTAATCAGCCCGTTTTGACCTTCAATCGTCTCTTCTGGTAGCTCATGAAACGCCACAACAAATCCAAGGTTATGTTCCAGCACTGTTTCAGATGGTTTTCTTATACTTGTAGAGTAAATAGTTGCGGCTTCGGCATCTCCGGTTGCTTGTCCCGGAAAGATTGCGTTATTCGAGATTCTCAAGACACAACTGAGGGGTACTTTCTTGTTTTCTCTATTGTGCGCTGTTTTGAGAGGTGATGTATGAGGTGGAGGAGGGGATTTCGATTGAGAGGCTATAGAGTTTCGATTGTACCGAGCTGGCTCCTGGAATTCGATCTCACCTGTGGTGTCAACATCTTTCCATCGATTAATGCTTGAACTCGAAGTTGCTGTCCAGACCCAGTCTCCAGCGACGACTAGCTCATTGATACCCTCATGTTCCTGCGCGATAGCCAAGGACAACCCATCATTCATATCCGAACATCCACGAACATCTGTTCTGGCAACGAGGCCGGATCTATCGCCAGAATAGAAAATCGATAATTGAGGGTGATCTGAATGAAGTGACCATACGCTGTCATTATGCATGGTCAACGTATACATGCATCTGCCTGCAGTCATTGACCAGAGTTTGACCGTTTGATCTGACGAAGCTGTCATGACCTTGTCGCCGTCCTGATTGATGAGGATGTCTCGCACATTATCGGTGTGTCCCACGAAACTTGTGATTCGTTTTCCAGATTTCGGATCCCACAACCTGACAATACTCTCTGGTCCTCCACTCGCCATAACCGACCCACGGACGCTCAAGGCATAAATCGAGCCCTTGGCGCTATTTTCATCCTGCCCTACATCTATATGTAGTTTTTCACCACCACCATTCAAGTCCCAGACATATATTTTGTGGTCCAAGCCGCCTGATGCAACCCAATCCGAGTGTGTTCCCGGTGTTGCAAGACATTTCACATAGTCGCTATGTAATCCTATAGTCGTTGGACTTTGATGGTCTTCGGCGTCTGGGCGCCATACCTTCACCGTAATATCAGATGATGCTGAAACTAGTGCCGAATTATCCCGCGTAAGTATGATATCGTTGACCCAGTGAGTATGCGCCTGAACCTGTTTTCGGAAAGTGGAAGCTTTAGCGGCCTTCGGTGGAGGATTAGAAGCAGGCAGGGGCGGAGAAGGCAGCTCGGTATTAGCTGGAGAGCTGTCGTGGAATTCGAACTTCAGATCCCAGGCGCATATGAGACCGTCTCGACCGCCTGAATATCTGTCGCAGAGTTAGGAACTCTCCAACCAGAGTCGAGCAGCGGTATCACAGACAAGATTGAGCGATCTGGGTCGACCGCGAGTCCATTGACACCAAGGCGATGTCCTCCAGGGGAATTTGCAAGTGGTAAGACTATGGCGGGGATTTTTACGTTAGTTCAAGTGTTCCATTGCCGCGAAGGCAAGTCTGGGCAGAATATCCTCACCATAGCTGATGCGCTGGCGGGCCTTGCGTGCCATAAGGAGCCAAAATGTACATGTAATTGATATCTAAGGGAGAATGAAGCCATGTAGACAGAACAGAGCGTGCTCTCGACCTTACTGTCAAAAGAAACTGTGCCGCAATCCAATCGACGGCTCTTGACCCTGACCCTCATCGGCGTTAACTTTATCTAAATTCCGGCCGAGAATCAGCCGCAATGCAACCTTGAAGCCGCTTCATGCATAATTCATTATGGTCAAAAAGTCCTGAAGGTACTGTGAACGAAAAGATCGCCTCGACCTTTATTTGAGGTGGACTAGGGGAAAATGCATCGAGTCGTGACACTTCAGCAAGTCTGAGGTGGAACTCATTCGATTAATGCTTATGTACTTACTGCTCTATTTACCTTAGTAGGCTGCTGTACACTACGCGTCATAGCCATCGTAAAACAACAAAGGGGGTTGTAACCACGGGAATGGTGTGATACGCCAGAATCCCAGAAGAAGCCCCACAATCTACCTCCGTCTTTAAACGCCAGAAAGAGAAAGAGCCAAACAATTCCGAATTATTTCTCAGGCGCGGATGCAGTACCCGGCTCAAGCGTATGTTCATGGCCGGGCGCCCTGACAATTCTCCCCCCATCTTGCTGGCTACAGACCGGCGTATTTGAAATCCACGGGTCGGCCATCATGTCAACTAAAGTCGCCCTAGCTTTAGGATTGACCTCGAGCATTTTCCCCATGATCGTCCTCGTCTCTCTGGGTAAAAGTCGCAGTAAGCGCCACGGTCCCTTAATGACTTCTGGTTTTGAACTCGGCGCAGGAGCCGGCGTCGATGTTGGTTCAGTGTTCTCGGCTCCGGGTTTCGGATCCTCGCGGTGATTATGATGATGACTGTGGTGGTGCTTGCCGGCTTCTTCTCCAGATGGTGGACGCGATGTCGTGTCATTTGGTGGAGCTGAACCACGACGCGCTTCCTCTGCAGCAGAACTGATCATAGGTTCGGACCTCGATCTGCCATCTGAACTTTTACTTGATCCTGCTTCTGCAGGTGGTGTTCCTGAGGTGGAAGGGGAGACAAAGAGCTTATAAGAATTATCGGTGAGACGAGGCGCCTTCCAGGGGAATCGGCGGAGAGACATGCATGCAAATATGATGGCTAAGGACCAAATGTCTACGGGCTCGGGGTTGTACTTGCTGCTGTCGTAGACTTCGGGAGCGAGGTAAGGATCCGATCCAACAATACCTGCAAGATGTGAGCGGCAGTATTCACACAAAGGCGGCATGAAACATACCACTTGCATGTACAGTGTCATTCTCAAAGGGATATCTGAAGACACTGGCACTCCCGAAGTCAATGATCTTCATAATACCGTGCTCGTTGACCACAACATTGTCTAGCTTGAGATCTCGGTGCGCTAGGCCCATCTCATGTAGGTAAGTCACGCCACTCACAATCTGGAGAAAAGAGCAAGAAATCTCTTCTTTTGACATTTTGCCAGTCATCACAGTGGCAAACAGATCAAAAGGTGCGTACTCCATGACCTCATACCAATGGCCTCTCTCGTGCACAATGTCAAGGGTTTCGATGATGTTCCCGTGATGCAAGGTGGATCCAATACAGAACTCTGCAGTGACCTTCTTTGCGTACTCGCGCTCAGTCTCATAAGAATGTCGATCTCGAAATTGCTTTACCGCAAATGTTTTGCCGTCGTTACTCCTTTTCATTAATCGGACGGATCCTCCTGCACCAGAACCAAGGACTTTCCCAAATTTGCCATATTTCGTTTGAAGGCCGTGATCATCGGCAAAAGGTACATTCGCAGGGGGAAGCTGGTCTGGCGGCGTTCGAGAGCCTGTGTTGTTGGCTGATGCTTTAGCAGATGATGTGTAAGACCCCTTGGACTTATGATGTCCCAGTCGGAAGAAACGTTTCAGTTCTGACATGGACCCATGGGGCTTTGCGCCCAGGCTTGCAGTACTATCGTCGTGGAGATGGCCAAGGTGGTCTTTCTTTCCAGCTAGCGAATGTAACGAGAAAGTTGATTGATGCTTCTCCTGAGATCTTAAATCATGACCACTGCTTGGGCGGGGTAAGGAATTGGAAGATCCTGACGTTGGTATTATGGCTGAGCGGCGACGACTGTCCTTGCCACCAAAAACGAATCTGGAGTCAATAGAATCTAAGTTTTTTGATTGCGGAGGCCTCTTACTCCGTGCATATGGATCGTCCCGGTCTCCCCCCGGTGCGAATGGTCTACCGGCACCAGTTGGGGGCGTAGTTGTACCAGATCGCCCTCCAAGAGTATGCGAAGGACTCGGCTCCCGGGAAGGCACAACTGACCCCTCACTAGGCCCGACAGTAAACGCTGATGCGTGAACACTAGACCCTTGGGAGAGTGGAGGTGGACGTATAGATGCCTCGTCAGAAGCGGAAGACGGTCTCGATGTCGCAGCACTTGATACTACATTCGGATCAGAGACTTCTGCTGGTACTGCTGCCGGCATTGTCCCCGTTTCAGCCGCAATCTGGGGAGCTATTTGTATGACATTGGGGTGTACTTTGGTCAGACCCGCGCCCAAGGCATCGACAGGACCAGCTTGCCTTTCTCGAGTATGCGATGCTGAGGGTGTAAGAGGCGGAGTAGGCATGGTCGACGACGGTGGAGAGAGCTGTGGAGACGGTCCGACGGACCTCGTGGCCTCTCGCGAGCTGATGTAAGGACTTGATTCATTAGAGGGCACCTGAGCGCAGGTGTCAGCTTGAACATAATGATGACGGTCACGTAGCAGCATCCATGAGAAACAAACATGATATGGCTAATGGTAGTATATATTGATGATGATGAAAGTTGTGAGCATGAGTTGTATTGAAGATAGGCGTGTACAGCATCTGCTCGATAAAGGTGAAGGATAAAATCTCGTCCATAACAGAAAGAACGCTCTACTGCTGTAGCCATAGACAGGCTAGGAGACTCGTCGAGATGATATACATAGCTTTCATGGCGCTCGAGAGATAGTGCATCATTCTGCTTACCCTTGAAGTTGGTAAAGATACTGGTTCGTAAGCAAAGTTGCTCATTCGTCTTTGCATATTTTGCTTTAAATGAACGTCGTATAATCCCCGAGAAAGCTGCCTGATCTCCGCTTGTGCTCCAGGACTAAGTTGATCCGTTGTCATTGCATTTTCATCCGAGGCTGGCGTCATCGTTGGTTGCAAGCTTTGTTCCGGTTCTATCTCTTGATTCACAGACGCAAACCGAACAGCTTGCGGCTGACCTGACTCTGATTGTGGAGCTGCACACGTAGTCTGTGTGTCGCCAAGGTCGAAGCTTGGTACAAGACGTCTGCTATCTACATGTACCCATCAGTCATCTTAACGACACAATTTCAAGAGGAAGCTGAGTAAACCTTTTACTGTGCTGGTATTTTCTTCGTCATGAATAGGTTGGGGGTCGGCTAAGTTCATTCTGAGAGGATTGTAGAGTAAGAGCTTTCCGAAGCAGTCAATGCTCAGGACCTCGTATGTCTTCCTGAGTAGTTTTGAAGTAAAGAAATCTGGCGCCCTTAAGCTAGCTCAAGTCCGAGAAGTAGGATTGCCTGGTGCTTGTCGCCGGCGAGGATGCGCCTACTTGTTTAACAATCCGAGAGCCTTCAGAGAGGTAGCAGCATTCGGCAACAACAGCCTTAGATGAGATCAACTCAAGGCTCAATCAACTCCCATAGCGAGCCGGCCCAGAGGAGCGTTGATGTAAACGAGGAGCAGAAGCCCGCTCGGAGATTCGGCTTCTATAAGAAGATTCTTTGTCGAATGACTCCTCAGAAACCCCAATACTGGGAATGTTGCGATGATTGGGTACTTTATGGGAAAGAAATATTGACACTAAAGATTATTAATAGTGGGATGAATCAGATACTCGATGTTGACGTTGTTTAGCACTGCCGAGGCGGAATCACGCAGTGGTATTTGTAGGGCCGATAAACATATGTATGTATGCAGATCCCGCCTTTCGCCCGTTGTGCTTGAGTTCTCAGACGTGTACTAACCCCAATACCGTATAGAATAGTTCTACCTTACCTTACCACGCCTAGCTTACTTTAGCACGCTTGCCTTACCTGGCACGCCTGGATACCTTGATACGTTTTGAAGTCTTCACTTTACATTCTCTCGGGACACGGCTATCGTTCAAATGTGAAAGTCGCCGGAAATTGTAAAATACAAGCCCTAACCTAGGTACCTAAACTATGCGAAAATATCCAGTGAGATTGAATTCTCTAATCAGAAATTTCTTCTAGCTCTGAACCCTATCGTTAATCATTGATGGGCTAGTACGTCAGGTTAGATATTGTGGAGCTACTGTAATTATACCATAGCACGCCTTAATTACCTAGGTAGCTATGCGGTGATAATGTGATTGCGAGGACTTGGTGGGCAAGCATTGAGGCTTGTAGAGTATGTACGTGGAAGCAACGCCCGTGTAACAGACGAAGTGTTCGATGCAGAACAACTATGGTACAACGGTGATGCCAATCGACTGTGCTTGTCCGATAACGCTCTTGCACAGTCCTTGCAAACTCAGTCCGGATAACCTCAACTCTGAGCTCTTGATGTTCGCTATATCGTAAACGTGTTTCAAAGAAATATCCCCAATACTTTCTTTCCCGGGCTGCATGGCACCTCTTATTTTGCTCTTCCGTGCCTCGACGCTAGCTGCTTGCAATAGTAGATACGATGTAGTAGGTGTACGGAGTTCGAAATGAAAGGATCGGTCTGGCCGCACGGTCACTCGGGCAGGTATTGGGATACCAGGCGTCATGTGTGCAGTACGTGCATTGAATTCCTACCAGCAGATGAGGAGGTAATCTTCTCATAGGGGTTTGCACAACGAACTTTGCAGAAATCCATGCTCTTGACTCCTTTGCTACCCAGGGCCGGTCCCACTGGAGGGCTTGGACTGGCTTGGCCTGCTCCTACTATGAGCTTCACTATCTGATCCCTCGCTATTGGTTTTCGAGCCATGTTGTGACGCGGATGAGGTCCTCAAAAATTGCCCAATTCTTCCCTAGAAAGACCGTATTCTTCGGCAAAGCTTCGTATAAATCAACGTATACAAAAGGCACGCGCCAGAATGAAGTTATTTGTCCTCGTCACCTGGGCTCCTGTGTCGTGATACCTTTGTAGGAAAATGGTCCTGACTGTTCGTCTCCGAAGTTGATACGTGTATAACTGCTTGATCAAGGAGGTTGTATGAGCAGGAACCGTAATGATCTAGGGGGTTGATAGGTGTTACGGTGTGTCGAGCAGCCCGTGAATCAGACATTTCAGTTGTACTCCGGATGATCGGCGAAAGCTCGTAGCAACGGCTCGGCCCGTCCAAAATCCGATATGTACGCCAATAATGACGCTGCCCTGCGCGTGCAGTATGTATATGGCTGGTAATCTGCCTCTTGATTGTTATTATCTACAGATTTCACATTGTAGATAGTTCACCCCACAAACATGAATTGGATCAAACAGCAGCAAGTTCATGATTTCAAACTGTATTGAACCAACATGGGACTGATAGTGACAGGGTCGCGAACGTTGCCGGAACGCAAGAGCCCATCTATGGGCCTTCAGCAATCCAGTCGGTAGCTAAACAAGCTGAGACAGTCCCATACACAGAATTGAAACCAGAGGACTTGGAATGGGCTGCTATGGGTTCCACATGTGTGGAGACACAGACCTTCTATCTCATGGCCGAAAGCGGTCATATTGGCATGGCCCAAGTAATCTACAGTAATGTAGCGTGAGACTTCATGCAGAGAGCCGCTTATAGGCAGTGGCAGTTGCTGATTTTCTTCCATCCATCAGCGGTATGCGGACCACATGTCAGTTCAACACCAAGATTTTCTATCCCGATGGACAGACCCCACCGCTCTGGTCTTCTGACCCATTAGATAGCTATGGTTTCGACGATAAGAAGCTCTCATTCTATGCCGATGGCTGTGCTGTTACTCTCAGTGAAGATGGAACTTCCTACTTGGTCAAGTCCGTCACAAATGAAGCTAGCATTGTCAACTTGACTATAACACGGACAGCACCTGGTTTTCATGTTGGCCAAGACGGCAAAAGCTATTTTGGCACCGATCCACAAAATCCTTGGGGTTCCATGAGACATGCGTTTTGGCCTCGATGTAAGGTTGATGGAAGTATTATCACCAAAGCGGGAGAAGTGAATTTTCAGGGCAGAGGTTTCTTCGTCCACGCTCTGCAGGGAATGAAACCTCATCATGCTGGTATGCATGTACCCAGATCCAAATAGTACCTATTGGTTCGCTGATAATGCGCAGCCGCAAAGTGGAACTTTGTTGACTTCCAATCCCCTACATATTCTGCAGTTATGATGGAATACACCACACCTCCTTCGTATGGATCGACCGTTGTTAGTGTAGGTGGGATCGCCACGGATGGAGAAATTATTTGTGCAGGCTCCGGTCATTCTGCACAGCATACAGAGATAAAGGAAGATCCAGACAATGACTGGCCCGAGCCTGGTGCAGTAAAATTTTTGTGGAGTGGGAAAACCAAAGATGGTAAGCCTGTGAATGCGGAGTTGGGGGGCAGCTTGGGCAAGAGACTTGATAAGGTCGACGTGATGGCGAAAGTTCCGGGTTTCGTCAAAACCATCGTCGGCGGCGTGGCAGGGACAAAGCCGTATATCTACCAGGTATGCAGCTGTCTGTCTTCATTGAAAACACAATGCCCTGCTAATAAATGGTCACAGTATTCTCCACAACAAAGACTCGCTCTAAAAATCAATATCGACGGGGTAGAGAAGGTTGAGGAGGGAACTCTCTTCTCAGAGGCTACCTTCATCTCCTAATTATGAACCCTACCTGTTCGCGAAATTCCCGTTTCATTGTACTCAATGCAAAACAGCTTCAGCACGCATGACCTACCGTAGATCTTACCATAATTAGTACGATTGTCATGATAAATTTGAGATAATGAAATATTTTTATCGTAATTGGAAAAGTTGTTACAGGTGATTTGAAGATGGAGTTAGCTGCTGGCTGTTGATTTATCAGGACTTACCGCGGTCCCCCTGCCGGCGCGTTATCTGAATATTAAAGATTTACCCGTCAACACTCACAACCTTTTACGAAGGTTCCCTACAACGACTACTGACGACCAGACAGCTCCACTGGCGTCACCAAATCGTGGGCAACATGATGAAGCCGTTTTCTATTGCTGTCTATCCACGAGAAGCCTCAAATAATTGACGCTGATATCTACCATGGAAGTGGTATCTCCAGGGGCGAACGGGCATGCCCCGTCCTCAAGCTCAGTAACTACCATAAATCCAGACCTTGTGATACGGCATCTTGTGGACCTACTGGAGATTACACTAGGAGCCTCTACAGAAGATTTGGAGAGTTCTGGAAGCTTGCTGTCGACCTCAAAAAAGCATGATACTGTACAACGATGCACACGCTTTGCCTCGGAGTCGCAGGTTGCTATATATGTACAAAAAGATTTCATTCTTACAGAGTCGATAGAAGGTGGCTCTCACGGTTCATCAGGTAAGTAATGGCTTTCTCACGGATGGGAGTTGTACACTGATCTCTGGTTTCAGGAAATGTCACCCACTATACCTACACACTATCGTCCGAGATATCATATTCGTCCACCACGACCGCCTCTGTGGCATTAATCAAGCGTGCGCACCCGATTGATCCTCGTATGCCGCTTGCAGCACAGATCCAGGTCATTAATCTTCCAGGTTTGGGTACACTTCACGACTCAAACACCGCTCAGGGAGCTCCAGTCTCTGCTTACGAGGTCTTGCACTCCATAATACATCTAGCATTATCTCCATACTTCGATGCCTACACACAGAGCCAGAGATTGCTGGACGGCAGCAAGGGCCGCCCAGATACCGATGGCAGAACTGGCGTGCCTGGAACCAAGAAAAAGCTTGCGGAGTTAGAACTTAGCTTGCTCCATCTACAGCAGAACATCGAGATACCTGAACTGGTACTACCACTTCCAGATGTTATTCAGGAGGCCATATTATCTGCTTCTAGTCAAAGTATCAAGCCAACGATTGATCTTATACCCTCCGAACTTTTGACCGATAGCAGATTCTTAAACGACCTACAAAACACGGTCAATGGCTGGATCAAGTCTATACAATCAATCACGAAAATGTCTCGGGATCCTGACAGCGGTTCAGCAGCCCAGGAGATCAATTTCTGGCTATCAATGGAGTCCGCCTTAGAGGGCATCGAAATGCAATTGAAGAGCGATGGCGTTCAACTGACTATGGAAATACTGCGTCATGCAAAGCGGTTCCAAGCTACCGTCAGCTTCAGTGCGGATACTGGGCTGAAAGATTCCTCAGACAAGGTCCAAAAGTACAATCAGCTGATGCGTGACTTTCCTTTGGACGAGCTGCTGGCCGCGACGTCGCTACACAAGATACAGGATGCTGTTGTTTCGGTATTCAACCACCTCAATAGAAAACTCCGGATCTGCCCTTACCCTATTGCTCGTGCGCTACCACTTGTTACAGCTATTTCAGGAGATCTCGAAACCCAGCTTCGCTCGCTTCTCCATGGTCGGACTCTGATGCACCTGGATTTCAAGGATTTTGAGACTGTGATGGAAACCGCGGAAGGCATTTGGACAACCTGGGATGAGAATGTCAAAGATTTTACCAATGTCGCTCGTGAGGTGACTCGGCGAAGGGCGGAAAAGTTTATCCCAATCAAAGTGGTTTCTCGCCATGGAAAGTTACAGGAGCGTCTGAACTATGTCAACACTTTCCGTGTCAATCATGAGCAGCTGCAGAGAACCATTATCAATGTTTTAGGGACCAAACCTTCACACGCCGCTTCCGCCCAAGACTTCGGTGGTGAGCAGGTCGTTTTGGTTGAGGAGATTGGCGATGTTGATGCAGTGGAGGAAGTAACCCAAGCATACGCTGCTCTCAAGGATGTAGACGTCCTTGATGTCTCCCCAGAAGGAACGCAAATTTGGATACAGGCAGAGATCACGTATAACGAACGGACTTCGAGGGTTGAAAATTCCATCATCGCTCGTCTCAGAGATCGTCTAGCGACGGCAAAGACAGCCAATGAGATGTTCCGCGTTTTTTCGAAATTCAATGCATTGTTCGTTCGCCCGAAAATCCGCGGAGCGATCAGTGAATATCAGTCCCGGCTCATCGATAATGTCAAGCACGATATAGCCGCGTTGCACGAACGTTTTAAGCAGCAATACGGGCATTCTGAGGCACACGCAATGGCACAGCTTCGAGATCTCCCTCCAGTAGCCGGTGCTATCATCTGGGCTCGTCAAATCGAGCGACAGCTTGACGGCTACATGGGAAGGGTTGAAGACGTGCTTGGTAAAGACTGGACCCTTCACTCGGAAGGACAGAAGCTGCAGGCTGAAAGCAGTATGTTCCGCAAGAAACTTGACACACGACCTATCTTCGAATCATGGTTACACGAGGTCACGAGACGCAGGATCTCGATCACCGGTCGACTCTTCGGTATAACGAGAAATCGCGCGCTTGGGAACTCTTTAGAATTGACGATCAATTTCGATCCCCAAGTTATTGCTCTCTTCAAAGAGGTGAGGAATCTAATATGGTTGAACTATCAGGTCCCTCATGCTATCAGCAGCATATCAAAGGAGGCAAAGCGCGTTTACCCCTATGCTGTAAGCTTGATTGAAAGCGTGCGCAGTCTAGCGCAGACCAGCCGTGTCATCGATTCAATGTCTCCTGTTAATATTCTACTTAACGGGTATCAGAAGGAAGTACAGAACCTTATAATCAAAGGGGTGACTCTGAAATGGGAATCATTTGTGCACTCTTACGATGTTCAAGTCAAACATATCTCTCATCTTTCAAGTGGTCCCACGACACGAGCTGCTTCTGCTGGCCGCAGCGAAAGTAAGCACGTCCAATTTGTCCGAGATTTCGCGGCTGTCGCTTCGATACTACAAAGCAAGACGTCCACCCTAGAAGGAGCCTACACTAAAATTCAGCATGCGTTGACTGACCTATGGAGCTGTCCATATAATACTTCCGATTTCACTGCACGACTTGAGGTCATTCAGACTGCAGTGGACCAGCTGAACCTTGAGAATTATTCAAACCTACCTTTTTGGGTTAGTGAGACTAACAAAAAGATTGAGATTATTCTACTCGAGCGCCTTCGAAAAGCAATGCATTCCTGGGTCGAGGCGTTCGTCAAATCGAAGCAGGACGGTGCGAACGATGATAGTACACATAGACGAGCGGTGCAAGAGCAAGGAGATGATAGTGCTCCAAGACTGCAACAGCTTATCCACGAAATATCCATGCGCAATCAAGTCATCTATCTCGATCCTCCCCCAGAACACGCTCGCGCTAGTTGGTTATCCCAGTTGCACGGATGGCTTGGTGTCGTGTGTGACCTTCCCATCGTCATGTCTTCAAGATATGAGATGAAGGTCGATATTCTAAGTACTGGGTCTTCCAAGGTACAATTCACGTACCTTCCTGGGCTCTGCATGGATGATCTATCGGCGGTATACAACGCCGTTGAAGATAAGCTACGCGAAGTCACTAATTATGTGGACAAATGGCTTCAATTTCAGTCGTTATGGGATCTTCAATCGGAACATGTATATGAAGTTCTTGGAGAGGACCTCGAGAAATGGCTCCACTTGTTGCAAGAGATTCGAAAGACCCGAACAACGTTCGATACCTCAGAGTCGACTCGCTCTTTTGGATCGGTAACCATTGATTATGAGCAAGTTCAAACCAAGGTCAATGCCAAGTACGATCATTGGCAGCATGAGATACTCTTGAAGTTTGCTGGACGGTTAGGAAATCGCATGCGAGATATACACGCCGAAATCGAAAAGGCTCGCAGAGATCTTGAAGGCCAATCGCTGGAGGCATCTTCTACCGCTCAGGCAGTTTCTTTTATTACAATTGTCCAACAGTGCAGGAGGAAAGTAGAAGTGTGGGAGCCGGAGGTTGATCTTTTCCGTCAAGGTCAGACAACTCTTACCCGGCAACGATACCAATTTGCAGCAGACTGGTTATCTGTCGAGCAAGTCGATCATGAGTGGATTGCCCTAAATGAGATTCTGAGCCGGAAGGTAAAGATCGTGGATGACCAGACCGATGCTCTACGCGCGAAGATCTCAACAGAGGACAAGGTGGTTGGCGGAAAGATTGGGGAGGTCCTGGCCCAATGGAACGAAGAGAAGCCAGTATCTGGAAACATTCCTCCGGCAGTAGCATCCTCGACCCTAAAGTCTTTTCAGTCGCGACTCACAACACTACGGTCAGAATCAGATATGGTGACTAAAGCCAAAGAGGCCCTGGATCTACCAAGCAGCCCCAACAACATTCTTTCTACAATTCTGGAGGAAGTGCAAGATTTTACCTCTGTGTGGGATGCTTTATCAACAATATGGAATAGCGTAAATGAACTTCGTGATACACTATGGTCTAGCGTACAGCCAAGAAAACTGCGCCAGTCCCTCGATGGCCTTATTAAGATGACGAAAGATATGCCGAGTCGCATGCGTCAATATGCCGCCTTCGAGCATGTACAATCGATCCTACGGCAATTTCTGAAGGTCAATCCTCTCTTATCGGACATGAAATCAGAAGCAGTGCGCGATCGTCACTGGGTTAGGATCTTCAAAGCCCTCAAACCTGGAAAGAGGTATTCCCCGATGTCAATGAGCCTGGGAAATGTTTGGGATCTTCAATTAGTCGCCAGTGAACCAACAATTCGTGATATTGTTGCGCAGGCGCAAGGGGAAATGGCCTTGGAAGAGTTCTTGAAGCAAGTTCGAGACACATGGCAGAATTATTCTTTGGATCTTGTCAATTACCAAAACAAATGCCGGCTGATACGCGGTTGGGACGATCTATTCGCCAAATGCAGTGAGAATCTGAATTCTTTACAGGCCATGAGACATTCCCCTTATTATAAAGAATTCGAGGAAGAGGCGTCAACTTGGGAGGATAAATTGAATCGTGTCCACGTACTTTTCGACGTCTGGATTGATGTGCAACGACAATGGGTGTATCTGGAGGGGGTCTTTACAGGCAATGTGGATATAAAACATTTGTTGCCCATCGAATCCTCTCGCTTCCAAAACATTAACTCGGAGTTCTTTGCTGTTTTGAAGAAGGTCTACAAGTCTCCTTTCGTGCTAGATGTCCTGAACATCTCGGGAGTGCAGAAGTCCTTAGAGCGCCTTGCCGAGCTACTCAACAAGATTCAAAAGGCACTAGGAGAGTATCTTGAGCGTGAACGCATTTCATTCCCTAGATTCTACTTCGTAGGTGATGAGGACCTACTTGAGATTATTGGTAACAGCAACGACACCATGAGGATTGCGAAACACTTCCGAAAAATGTTTGCAGGCTTATCGGGGCTTCTTATGGATGAAGAGTCGACGATAACGGGATTCACTTCCAAAGAGGGCGAAGAGGTGTATCTGAAGCGGCCAGTCTCCCTTGTCAAGACGCCAAAAATAAACGATTGGCTAGCCGCTTTGGAGAACAACATGAAGATGTCGTTAGCAGAACTTCTTGGTGAAGCCGTACTATCGTTCCAAGCCATATGCGACGCCACTGATATCGATCGGATCGCTCTTGATGGCTATCTTACCAAGTTCCCTGCCCAGATCGTTGTATTGGCCACTCAGGTCGCATGGACTACGTCGGTTGAGCTGGCTCTGGCTTCTGGTGGTGCCGGTATGGACGCTCTTTACGATACACAAGTCAAGATACTTGAACTGCTAGCTTCAGTCGTGCTAGGAGATCTGGAACTATTGGTTAGGAGAAAGTGCGAGCATCTCATAACAGAGTTCGTTCATCAGCGCGATGTTATTGGGAAGCTACTCAGCGCTGGCGCGACTTCGCCATTCCATTATATGTGGCTGCTACAGATGCGATACGTATACTTGCCGGAAGGCGACTTCATCGATCGCCTGCGAATCAAAATGGCAAATGCCGATCTTGCGTACGGATTTGAGTACCTTGGTGTGCCCGAACGACTAGTTCGTACGCCGCTGACGGATCGCTGCTTTCTTACACTGACACAAGCCATGGCTCAACGCCTAGGAGGGTCTCCGTACGGTCCTGCGGGAACTGGTAAGACCGAATCAGTCAAAGCTCTTGGAGTGCAGCTCGGTAGGTTTACGCTTGTGTTCTGCTGTGATGACACTTTTGACTTCCAGGCAATGGGACGTATTTTCCTCGGCATTTGTCAGGTTGGTGCTTGGGGGTGCTTTGACGAGTTTAATCGGTTGGAAGAGCGTATACTCTCGGCTGTGTCTCAGCAGATTCAGAATATTCAACTTGGCTTGAAGAGAGGTTCTAACGAAGCGAACGCGCGAGTCGAGCTAGTCGGGAGGCAATTCGCCGTCAACAGCAACACTGGCATCTTCATTACCATGAACCCAGGCTATGCAGGCCGATCCAACCTGCCGGACAATTTGAAGAAGCTTTTCCGTAGTGTAGCCATGTCTAAACCGGACAAAGAGCTAATTGCCGAAGTCATGCTTTATTCTCAGGGATTCAAATATGCCAAGCAACTTGCAAAGCAAGCTGTACCTTTCTTCGACCACTGTGCAGCCCAACTGACGAAGCAAGCTCATTACGACTTCGGCTTACGGGCATTGAAGAGCGTTCTGGTAAGCTCAGGTGGTCTCAAGCGCATTCGAATCACGGCAACTCGTGAGCGCTCGCAGGTTGAGGAAACCCTAGAGGCTCAGATCATCGTGCAGAGTATTCGTGAGACTATCGCCCCAAAGTTGATTCGCGATGATGTCGAGACTATGAAAAGCATTGAGCTAGATTCCTTCCCGGGTATCCGGTACGTTTCTGCGAATCTGGAAAAGTTGCAGAACGCTATTCGTATCGAAGCAGCAGAGAGACACCTAGTGATCAATGAAACCTGGATGACCAAGATAGTTCAACTATATCAGATTCAAGCCATTCATCATGGTGTAATGATGGTTGGTGATTCAGGCTCTGGAAAATCGGCCATCTGGAAAGTCTTGCTACGGGCGCTTCAATGCATCGAAGGGGTAGAAGGTGTTTACCACATCATAGACTCAAAGGTAATGTCTAAGGAAGCTCTCTATGGTAGCCTCGATAGCACAACCCGCGAATGGACAGACGGTTTATTCACAAGCATTCTCAGAAAGATTGTAGACAATCTGCGCGGGGAGGACGCCAAACGACATTGGATCGTTTTCGATGGCGATGTGGATCCGGAATGGGTGGAGAATCTCAACAGTGTTCTAGACGATAACAAGTTGTTGACACTGCCTAATGGTGAACGACTGAATCTGCCACCAAACGTTCGTATTCTATTCGAAGTGGAGACGCTCAAGTACGCAACTCTCGCTACTGTAAGTCGGTGTGGCATGGTTTGGTTTAGCGATGATACTGTCACGTCAGACATGATGCTATCACATTACCTCCAGGGCCTTCGAAGTACAGCTTTCGATGAGCTAGACGAAGATACAGCTGGCCAAGCTTCGGCGAGCGCACTTATTGTGCAAAGTCAAGTCGCAGACCTCCTGCAGCACTATTTCGGTACCGAACATCTCCTCGAGAACGCTCTTAGAGAAGCTTGCGGATTAAGCCACATCATGGAATTCACAGAGATTAGGGCCGTGAATACTCTGTTCTCTCTGCTGAACAAGGCTTGTAGAACAATTATAGACTACAACCTGCAACACGAAGACTTCTCATTAGATTCCGAGCAGGTCGAATCATTCATCTCCAAAAAAACACTTCTAGCTCTAGTATGGGCGTTGGCCGGAGACTGCCCAATGAAAGAAAGGAAGGCATTTGGCGAAGTTATAGCTGCTCTCACAACATTCAACACCCCACTCAGTGAATCATCATCCCTTATCGACTACGACGTTTCCCTTCCTCAAGCCGACTGGACGCCTTGGCAGTCGCACGTACCAAACATTGAAATCAACACTCATTCGATTTCTCAGACTGATGTCGTTATACCAACCCTAGACACAGTCCGTCATGAAGATATCTTATACTCCTGGCTCGCGGAACATAAACCGCTGATTCTGTGCGGTCCTCCAGGATCTGGCAAGACTATGACTCTGTTCAGTGCCTTGCGGAAATTGCCCAACATGGAAGTTGTCGGCCTCAATTTCTCAAGCGCAACTACACCGGACCTACTCATCAAGACGTTCGATCAGTACTGCGAATATAGAAAGACTCTCAATGGGGTTGTCATGTCCCCTACACAGATTGGAAGATGGCTGGTGCTTTTCTGCGACGAAATCAACCTTCCTGCCCCAGATAAATATGGGACACAAAGAGCCATCTCTTTTCTACGGCAACTAGTGGAGCAGAACGGGTTTTGGAGGACGTCAGATAAAACATGGGTTACCCTTGAGCGCATCCAGTTTGTCGGAGCATGTAACCCCCCTACTGATGCTGGCCGAACGCCTCTGGGCGCACGATTCCTAAGGCATGCTCCATTAATCATGGTAGATTACCCCGGAGAAGTTTCCCTACAACAAATATATGGAACTTTCAACAGCGCTGTTCTTAAGATTATCCCTAGTTTACGTGGCTACTCAGAAGCACTTACCAGAGCAATGGTGCAGTTGTATCTGGAATCACAAACTCGCTTTACCCCAAAGATCCAGCCACACTACGTTTACTCGCCGCGTGAGCTGACTCGATGGGCTCGTGGTGTGTACGAAGCTATAAGACCACTAGAGATTCTTACTGTTGAAGGTCTGGTCAGGATATGGGCTCACGAGGCGTTACGACTATTTCAAGATAGGTTGGTGGCTGAAGATGAGCGAAAGTGGACTGAAGACACAGTACATCGCATCGCTTTAGAACATTTCCCAACAATTGATGACGAGGCGGCTCTTCAGGCGCCTATCCTATTCTCGAATTGGCTTTCTAAAGACTACATCCCTGTTGAGCGCGACCAACTTAGAGACTTCGTCAAAGCAAGACTCAAGACTTTTTGTGAAGAAGAGGTGGATGTGCCGCTCATATTGTTCAATGACGTCCTTGACCACGTACTACGTATCGACCGGGTATTCCGTCAACCGCAAGGGCATCTAATCCTCATTGGCGTTAGCGGAAGCGGCAAAACGACGCTGTCGCGGTTCGTAGCATGGATGAACGGGCTGAAAGTCTTCCAAATCAAGGTGTATGGCAAGTACTCCGCAGAGGACTTTGATGACGACTTGCGGGATGTCCTTCGCCGTTCTGGGTGCAGAGGAGAGAAGGTTTGTTTCATTATGGATGAATCTAATGTCTTGGATTCGGGCTTCCTCGAACGCATGAACACATTGCTTGCCAACGCCGAAATACCTGGTCTGTTCGAGGGAGATGAGTTTGCAGCACTGATGACCGCCTGCAAAGAAGGTGCGCAGCGCCAAGGTCTTCTGCTAGACTCTCAGGAAGAGTTGTATAAGTGGTTCACGGGGCAAATTGTAAAGAATTTGCATATTGTCTTCACAATGAATCCGCCAGAAGATGGTTTGTCGTCCAAGGCTGCGACAAGTCCAGCTTTGTTCAACAGATGCGTTCTCAATTGGTTTGGCGACTGGTCCGACCAGGCCTTGTTCCAGGTTGGGTGGGAGTTAACGCAACCAGTGGACCTTGATCGTGCAGATTTCGTGGCCCCTGATAGCATTCCAGTTGCGTATCGGGATCTTTCCCTTCCGCCTACACATCGTGATGTCGTGGTAAATGCTATGGTATATATTCACCACTCATTACATCGCTTCAACAAACGTCTCTTGAAGCAGCAAGGCCGAGTAACCTTCCTAACACCTCGACATTTCCTCGACTTCGTTGCCCAATGTGTCCGACTCTTGAATGAGAAACGTGAGGACCTCGAAGAGCAACAACGACATCTGAATGTTGGGTTGGAAAAGTTGAGAGACACAGTTGATAAGGTCAGGGACTTGAGAGCAAGCCTGGCTCAGAAAAAAAAGCAACTCGAAAAGAAGGATGCCGAGGCCAACGAAAAGTTGCAGCGGATGATCGCTGACCAGCGTGAAGCGGAGCAACGCAAAGCTACTTCATTGAAAATTCAAATTGACCTTGACAAGCAAGAAGAAGAGGTTGCAAAACGAAAAGAAGTGGTCAATGCCGATTTAGAAAAGGCAGAACCTGCAGTCCTAGATGCTCAAGAAAGTGTTAGCAATATCAAACGCCAGCACTTGACCGAAGTGCGGTCGATGGGCAATCCGCCAGCAGGAGTCAAGCTTGCCTTGGAGGCCGTATGTACCTTACTTGGTCATAAAGCTGACAGCTGGAAAACCATCCAGGGGATTGTACGACGAGACGACTTCATTGCTAGCATAGTCGGTTATGACAATGAGCGACAGATGACAAGAAACCACCGTCTCAGGATGCAGAACGACTTCCTATCCAAGGAAGAATTCACTTACGAAAGGGTCAATCGTGCGAGTAAGGCTTGCGGACCGCTCGTGCAATGGGTTGAAGCGCAGGTCAATTATTCTGCAATCTTAGATCGCATCGGTCCCCTACGCGAGGAAGCCGACCAACTCGAGGAGCAGGCTCTACAGACCAAAGCAGAGGCTCAGGCCATTGAGAAAACTATTGTCAACCTGGAGCGAAGCATCGCCACCTATAAGTGGGAGTACGCGGCGCTAATCAGTGAGACACAAGCCATCAAAACCGAGATGGCCCGCGTGGAGAACAAGGTTAACCGAAGCGTGAAGCTTCTTGACAGTCTCTCATCGGAACGATCACGCTGGGAGGAAGGAAGCAAGTCTTTCGAGACCCAAATCAGCACCATTGTCGGCGATGTGCTGGTAGCTGCAGCTTTTCTTGCCTATGGTGGACTTTTTGATCAACAATTTCGGAAAGCGATGACTGATGATTGGCTTGGTCACTTGGCACTATCCGGGATCCAGTATAAGACACCAAATCCGATCACGGAGTATTTGTCTACTGCAGACGAACGACTGAATTGGCATGAGAGCCGTCTACCAGTCGATGACCTCTGTACCGAAAACGCCATCATTTTACAACGCTTCAACCGCTACCCATTAATCATTGACCCATCTGGTCGTGCTACAGAGTTTCTGCAAAATGCAACCAAGGGGCGCCGATTGACAGTCACGAGCTTCTTGGACGACTCGTTCATAAAACAGCTGGAAAGCTCGCTTCGCTTCGGAAATCCCATCTTGATACAGGATGCCGAGCATCTAGATCCAGTACTCAACCATGTGCTCAACAAGGAATATCAAAAGACCGGTGGCCGTGTCTTGATTCAGCTGGGCAAACAAGAAATCGACTTCTCCCCCGCTTTCAAGCTCTACCTCTCGACGCGAGACCCTTCTGCTGTATTCCCGCCTGATATCTGCAGTCGGACCACCTTTGTCAACTTTACGGTGACCCAAAGCAGTCTACAGACTCAGTCGCTCAATGAAGTCCTAAAGTCCGAACGTCCAGACGTCGATCAGAGAAGATCGAACCTTGTCAAGATGCAAGGCGAATTTAATACTCACTTGCGAGGCCTTGAAAAGCGTCTGCTGCAAGCCTTGAACGAGTCTCGAGGTAACATACTAGATGATGATGTAGTCATCGAAACGCTCGAGACTCTTAAGAAGGAGGCTGCAGAAATATCTAAGAAGATGTCGGAGACGGAAGGTGTAATGGCTGAAGTCGAGACAATCACCTTGCAGTACGGGACGATCGCCCGGGCGTGCAGTGCTGTGTTTGCTGTCCTAGAGCAGCTTTATCACTTAAACCACTTTTACCGGTTCTCTCTGCAATATTTCGTGGATATCTTCAACTCGGTACTGCACAGCAATCCACATTTGCAAGGCACAAAGGACTATTCCACTCGAGGAGGCATCATCCTACGTGATCTATTTGTTACGACCTTTCAACGGACGTCTCTAAGTCTCTTACAGAAAGACCGCATTGCTCTTGGCATGCTGCTTGCCCAAGCTTCACCTTATCAGATGGACAAGAGTTTGTTAGACAGTATCCTTGATCCAAACATAGCAGGGCATGATCTCTCAGTAGATGGTCAAGGTATATCGGGTCTGCAGGCCAAGGCTGCCCGCGTACCTACCTTGAAAGATTACATTCCTAAGGTGTCCCAAATCGACTGGGACCGGTTCTTCACAGAGGAATTGGCAGAGAACTTCGTGCCTGTGGTATGGGACGAAGGTACAAGTGTCCTAGATCAACACCTCCGATCGCTCCTTCTAGTCAAACTTTTCAGGCTCGATCGTTTCATACCAGCAGCAGAGAAGTTTGTCACCGCTGCTTTTAGTAAAGGGGTTTTAGAAACCAGCAGTGATCTCAAAGAGGTAGTCGGACAAGTACCACCAACGACACCTATTGCCCTAAGCTCGAGCCCTGGATTTGATGCCAGCTACAAGGTCGATGGTCTGGTTGGAAATATGAAGGCTCAATGCTCAAACATTGCAATGGGTTCGAACGAGGGTCCTGCCAGTGCCGACAAAGCCATCAGTAACGCCGCTGCCAATGGATCTTGGGTTCTGATTAAGAACGTACATCTTGCGCCATTATGGCTTCAGAGTCTGGAAAAACGACTGAACTCACTAAAACCACATGCTGACTTCAGACTCTTCCTGTCTATGGAAGCCAGCCCTAAAATTCCAGTCAACCTATTGCGAGCGTCTCGCGTATTAATGTACGAGCAACCAGCGGGTGTTAGAGCGAACATGAGAGACTCGTTGTCTTCTGTGTTTACTAGAGCGGCAAAGCAACCTGCAGAGAAGGCCAGACTTTACTTGCTCCTGTCCTTTTTGCACGCTGTGATTCAAGAGCGATTACGTTATGCGCCGACCTTGGGGTGGAAGGGCTTTTGGGAGTTCAATGATAGCGATGTAGGCGAATATCACCCTCTGGCAGCTCATTCAACTAACCCTGTCTAGTACGAGTGCGCAGCCTACATCATCGACACCTGGATCGAAGCAGTAGCGAAAGGTAGAACCAATATCGCCCCCACTAAAATCCCCTGGGCCCTCATCCGTACCCTCATAACTGAAACCTACGGCGGTAAAATTGACGACGAAGCCGACTTCGCGCATCTATCAAATCTCGTCACTACCATCCTGACCCCCGCCGCCTTCGACGACGACCACAAACTTGTCGATGGTGCTCAAGGCATCGAAACAGACATTTACACCAATGGAGAGGGAAGTTTGACCGTCCCCAGCGGAACAGGGATGCCGGAGTTTATGGAATGGGTGGACCGATTACCGGAGAGGGAACCACCCACTTATCTGGGTCTGCCGGCTAACGCGGAGAAGCTGTTACTGGTCGGACACGGAAAGAGCACGATTGAGAACCTAAAAAGAATCACGCACATCTTGGAGGAGGCGGAAGAGCTGAACGCCGATGGAGACACTGCAAGTTAAAGAGGTTCCATCCTTACAAGCACTGTAATACCAGCACACAGCCCGTTTTTCCTTTGTCACCGCCCTTTTTTACCTAGCATAATCGCAAGCGTCTCGGCGAGCATTTAGAGGCGTCTTTGTTCAGGGGAAAGAGCACGTCAATTTGTACAAGCATGGTTTCGGGGAGTTGGGGTCGTGGCTTGTGGGATGTTGGGCGGATTATACCCCTATGCTTGACTCGGGTTGTCTTTTTTACTATCGCTTCGGCTGTGATTTTTTGGGGAAATTCAGGAATTGTAGGGTAGAGAGGTTCGAATTCTTGAGGACTGCACTGTTTTAGTTACTTTGTTACTACCGAATGTCTTGGTGACTTTCAATGGTTGTGCTCGGTGGTGGGATTTAGCCGTCTCTATACTAGCCCAAGCACTTGTACTTACTCTACAGTATATTCCTCGATACATCAAAGCACTAGCTAGATTCCCTTTGAAAATATCTACTCTGGATATGCCGACTTCCATTCCAGCAGAATTAGCCCCCTTACCTACCACCCGGCATCAACCACCCTCCCCACCCTCTCCAAAACCCCGCTCCCCCCCATCATCCCCTCGAACCTCCTCCGCCTCTCCTCCGCCCCCATCAGCACAAAAGCCGGCAACCCCCACACCATACCCTGGCCATTCATCTCGGAATCCTGGCCTCGATCCTTGTCGGATGGCTGTTTCAGCACGCCAAGCACAGCCTGCGCTGCAAACGCGTTCATGCCCGCGCGCCGCAGCCAAATCTCCCAGAGGGTTTCGTCTTGGAGGAGGGGGGTGGGGCCGCCGTGGTGGAGCATTTGGGCAACGGCGTAGCGGGCTAGGACGTCGTCGGAGGTATTGGTGGAGGGGAATTGGGGGACGGATATGAGGTGGACAGGGGTGGGAAGGGAGGCGGCGAAGGCGGTGAAGGAGGTGAGGGTTTCGGTGTCCGTCTCTGAGAGGGGGCAGGGGGTGGTGATGAGGATGATGAGGGTGGCGTAGCGGGTGCTGGTTGTTTGGACGCGGGTGCGGAAGCTGGTTTGGTTGTTGTTGTGGTGGGGTTGGTGGCCTGGGAGCGGGAGCTGGGTTAGGCGCGGGAGGGAGGTGAAGATTAGGCCGGTGGAGGGGGAGAGGAGGAGGTCGGCTTCGGGGGTTGGGGATTGATGGGGGAAGAGGGCGTGGAGGGTGGAGTCGCGGGAGATGAAGTCGGCGGTGGGGTAGAGGGATTGGATTTGGCGGATTAGTTTGCGGTTCTGCAGGAGGGAGGTGGAGATGATGAAGGTGTGGGGGGTTGTGGGGATGGTGAGGGAGGGGGTGGGGATAGGAGCGTAGACTTGTGTTGATGGAGCGGAGGTGGGGTTTGGTAATGTTGTTGTGGGTCGTGGATTAGGGTGGGTGTTGGCGATAGGGTTTTTTGCAGCCGGTTTGGGTGGGAAGTAGGGTGTCTCTACGAGGTCAAGCTTTTTTGTTTCGCCGGTTCGGACAGTTATGAAGTTTTCCAGAGCGCCAAAGGCAGAGAATGGCTCGGTGAGCGGAATCGCATGATGTTTGGTGGGATCGGCTTGGCCTTCGGTATTATTGGTGGGTGGGTTCATGCGAGGGAACTTTCGTCCTGCCTCGGATATTGGACGAGAATTTGAAGGCACTTGAACTAGACTTTGCTCTTCAGGCTCGGCGTTGTAGGTTTCTGTTTCTTGCAGCTCAAATTTCCTCTTTCTGATCAGAGAATCCAAGTCCTTTGCGTCAGGGAAGGTTCCATATTCAAGATCTTCATCGTCCGAGTCATTTAGATCATCAAGAATTCGCAGACCCTCTGGTTTCCAGGTTAGTGTACTGCTGTCCACACGCTCAGGTTGAGCTAGGAACACAGCAGTGGCTCCATCATCCGGTATGTTCTCTTGCATAGTAACCCGTCCAAGCGCTGCAGGAAACGGTGTCCATTTCAATTCTCGCTCGATTCTACCCTCTATTGGCCAGACATATTTGTCCAAGTGGACTTTCTTCATCTCAGATAAAACCGCCTTATAGTCATCGCTAGCTGTATTGGTCTTTAACCATGGAGGTGTCGGAAGAGAAAAATCCATTATAGGTATTTCTACTCTTCGTGTCGTGTCAGCCTCTTGTAGCTGCTCTTGCTCGATGCTTCGCACAACTTTCAGAGCGACGGGTGCAACAATGTCTGCGAAAAAGGCATCAATATCATCAGATGAAATATCCTCTGGCCTTGCGATTGGCGAAGGAATTTCCGGCATGACTTCACGTAAAGCGTCACTGAAAGACACAGATTTGGTTTTCCACGGTGGCGGTCGCACAGATATTGGTGGCGTAAGCGGACCCTCAACCTTTCGATCTTCGATCTTGACTCTCTTGATTGGAGGGGACGAGGGTGGATCGTTGATGCCTTTAAGAGGACTGTATATATCGCCGATACTTTCAGAGTCAAGAAGCATAGGGTCGGAATCATCTGGACTGGAGGCTCGATCATCCCTCTTAAGAACGATGGCATCTTCTTTGAATATGATCCTATCAACAGCTTGAGCCTCTTCTCTTGTCGGACTGGTATGATCAGATAAGAAGTCAAGGCGACCGGTGTCGGAGGATGGAACAAAGGCAGAGATTTCTGGAGATCGTGGTAGGAGAGGTGGTGTTACCGGGTCGGGGATGGATTTCTAGTAATTGTTACACGAAACTACCCAACTTTAAACAAATATATATCAACATTACCTTTCTATAGAGAAGCTCATCCTGCTCGAAGAGCACATCAGTGCCACCGTTCGGACGGAACCATAGCGCGTCTTGCAAATATAAGAATCCATCCCTGGGTATATCCAGTCTCTCCGCTGTGGCTTCACTGAAGAATTTGTCTGGTAACTTGTGATATATCGAAGGCCATTCCAATCCCTCATCAGCTTCCTTATCGAGTTTCTCAAGCGGCAAATGTTCGTTTTCGAGGTCTGGTACCACCTGATGCGCAAAGCTTTGGAGATCAAGCTCATGGTCAGTGAGAAGAATGGGTAGTTCTTGTTTGATCTTCTGGAAGCGATGAACGTCCAAATCAACGTCCTCGTCAAACCGTCTACTCTGCTGTCCTAATTCCTTGATGGAAGAAAGGAGGACTGCTGCCTCGGTTCCCACAGATAGTCGCTCCAACTGAAGAGCGCCGCTTGTGCTGTCGATTTGGAATACGTTTGGGGGATCTTCTAGGAGAGCTAATATGTTTTCGGGGGCAGAACAGTGCTGTAGAGGGTTCCGTTTTAGGTGGTCTAAGGAAATCCCGTAAAAGCGTGCATAATCGAGTATCGACGGCTCAACCTCTTCCGACATGAGGTTGACTTTGAAGCTTTCGACCCGCCCTTAGCTGCACCGTACCTGCATCACATCATCAGTGCATACTGACCTGCGGCTTTTACATGTTATTAATTCATTGCAGGCACGCCGTCACAGTGTATTTCCAATAAGGAAGGTTGAGAGATTTCGGTTGGCAGCCCCGCATCTCGAATGACCCGCATACATCATGCTAAATAACGGATTTCAGCAGGTGATATCCTTCATAACGATCCTCCGACTGGACAAGACATTCTTGAAGTCTGATCTCGAGACGGTAAGACGAAAATGGAGCAACAAGGCCTCACGTCATAGAGAGCTGACGGAGAGCGTAGCAAGAGGATAAAGACGTACTTTTGGTACAGCATCTGGATTTTCTGTTGCTTGGAGATTCCTGTATAGTCTAGCTTACAAATGTCATGGTAGCTAAAGCTCATGGGGGAATCATCGCTCGCTCGCTGATAGGCACAGACCATTCCCATCAAGAACTCAAAGGCTGGAAGCAAAGGAAGTAAGACGCCATACTTGAAATTCGTGTCACATAACCATACCATTCGTAAGCACAAGGAGCAGGGCACAGACGCCAGGTGACTCCAGCTTGTTAGACTGCTCTAGTCGTTGTAGTTTGATTGGCGAGATCCATCCTTGTCAACCTTCGGCCGTCCGTAGCGAGCATTGATCTCTTCCTCCTGAGACTTCCCCGCCGGATCGAACACTGGACGTTCGGCCTGGCAAGCGACACGGACTGCGTGGCGGCGGTGGGGCGCAAACCCGTACGATGCAGAGTGATTCTAGTTTTCCATGAGACTTCGAGTAATTACTTGGGATTGGAATCTACTTACGGTAATGCGGTTGTCCCAGAACGCAACGTCGTTCTTTCGCCATTGGAAGCGCACGTGAAGCTCTTGGGTGGTTGAAATGACTTCGTTGAGGTACTTGACGATGGTGTTGCTCTCGGCTTTCGGAATCCCGACAATGGCCGTGACAAAGCCGGGATTGAAGAACAACGACTTCCATCCTGTAACCGGATGGGTACGGATGAGAGGATGCTCGGTAACGACCGGATCACGACGGACCGGACGACCAAGTGCTTTAGACCCTTCTGATTGGATGCCGGCAGAATGTAGAGCCGTGAGTCCTTCGAGGTACTTCTGCATGCGCGGCGAGAGTACGTCGTACGCAGCATACTGTGACGCCCACAGTGTATCTCCACCCCCGCCACGGGGAGGCCCAGACAGAAGCTTGAGCGATGTGTAGGAGGGAGGTTGGATTTCGTATGTCACCTAACCCAAATTAGAGAGATGGAAAACCCAATTACTGTCTGAACATACGTCGGAGTGCCAAAGGAAAGATGGCTCGAAGAGAGCCCGCTGCTCTTTGGATTTCTCGTCTGTGTATACAACATGAACGTCTTCCAAACCAGGCCTCTGGGGAATGGATGTTGTCGCATGCTTGTGAAGCGTGCCGAAGTATTGCCCAAGCTCGCGTTGAGCATCGATGTCGAAGTCTGTCTGGTTCCGAAAAAACACAACCCCACGAATTGATATAAGACGGGCCAAGTCATTCTTCTGTGCAACTGTAAGCTTGGCCAAACTAATGCCCGAAACCTCAGTGCCGATCTTGGGGTTATAGTCGAAAACATCGGTGGCGGCGCCAAGGAGATTACGGAATTGAGGGTCACCATGAATACCTTTGTCATGATACGGCACCTCAGTCAACGGCTCCCAATGAACATTCGGAAAGATTGGGCGAAGGTCATCGTGCTCATAGAATTCATCGTGACTCTCAACGTCGGTGTAGCCAGGCTCGTACAGCAAGTCACGGGTCTTACTAAGCGACTTCAGCCAACTGAGTTTCTCGTCGGCGTTGTCTTTGGCATAGGCCGAGTAGCTGAGAGGCTCTTCCAAAGATGGAGCCATAATAGAGGGTAGATGAAGTTCTGATAGTGTGTAGATTACTCGGTAGGTAATGTTCAGGAGGAATTAACTAAAGAATTTAAATCTCGGAAGAGGAGGAATGTGTGTTTTTCTAGGTGATGAGGGAGTGTTGTAGAGAGAGAAGGAGAGAAAGGATTAGGAAGCGCGGCGCGATGATTAAATAGATGAAGACTCCGGTCAGGCTCGCATCACAGCGCATGGCATCATTGAGTGGGAAAGCACGACACCAACACATCGAGTCACATGAGTCGGCAAAGATGATGCCTCAGTCGGATATTGTTCGACCTTTTGCAGCTTCTCCACATACCGTAAACCGTTTCAGGTCAAAGAACACGCGAATCCCGGACTGCTGGTGTGACTCCAGTTCGGTCTGCCATGGCGCAGGCTGCTCTTTGATTACTAGCGCTGACCCTGAGATTCATCATCTCACCTGCAATCCAGCACATAAGGGTTGAGGTCAAACAGTTGCTGTCGCGAGATCATGGCTCCTCTCAAGAGCTCCTATCTTGCTTGACGCCCAAGACCCGCGAGTGAACGAGTGCTTTCCAGCACAAAGGTGGGAGTGTCGTTGAATAAAATACACCGAATATCAACTAGACATGCTTCCTCGGGTGTCTAAGCCGTTCACGGCTACGAAGATGCTCAAAGCTGCTCTGATTGGCCCGTTCTTTTCGCCTCCGGACTCTAGTTTCCCGCTAATCCAGGCGCTAACCGTCACTCTTTAGCTCGTGCCTTTTCTCAGCATCGAGACAGGCGAGAGCACGCAACGACCTCTCGAAATCACACAATGAGCCCCCAGTGAGCTCCCAAAGGGACCTTTATATATCACTGAATGGAACCGGCCTCCTGCAACCTCAACTTCGTCAACAACATCCCTTCATGCATTGCATTATCCATATACCGAGGATTGTACTGTCCATCTGTCTTGCACTGGCACTGGCACTGGCACTGGGGCTACCGACAACGACTAAGGTACGTTAGCTCTCCGAATGCAAGCTGGCTGCCTCAAAAGAGCCTTGAGAGCCTTGTGAGATGTCGCGTGGCGCCCATCTAGAATCCCCAAGGGTGTAATTACTTGACTACTTTATCTTTCCCACTTATCGGACTGCCCGCTGTGCTTGCCCCGTAGCGCATGTCGGCCCCCGCAGCTCCAACTCTCCCACTGAACGAGTCGATGCTTCGAAAGGACCAGGCCATGCAAGCACCTCTTTTCTGAAAGAATGCTACGTATCGATCAAATGGAGTACGACGCCTAGTAGGGAGTTCGAATCATCCCGTCATGTTCAGCTGGTGTCAGGCTTACCTATGTCTTGATGGAAGTGCACCACCACCACACCGGTCTAATGTACGAATAAGGTACTCGTAGGTGAGAACACTACGGGAGCGAGCAATTGCTCCCTAAAAGAGACCAATTTATTTAATAATATAGCGACATTGTTCCCCCTCGTACAGCCTTCATCGTCATGGCTGTCGCAAGAGCGAGCCTGCATAGTCCAGAGTCGCTGCTTACTTTACTATGTACTCGTACCATTCCACACATGCTCATAGAGAGTCCGACGTCAGGCCTACACTAACTCCTGAGCTTCGTCTTCGCACCATCAAACTCGGCCTTCCATCTTTATTACGATCTCCTCAGCAGCTCAGAGCTTGCGTTGTGACCAATCATATCAAGGTGCCCGCTCAATCAATACTCATGCGCTTGTGGCGAATTCTTCATTGGCAACCTCAAACGAGGCCCTGATCCCCGCTCAACAGCGTGGAGAGAATTCAATAATGTCACGCGCCGTCCCAGACTTTTCCCGCCATCACCCATCAGCTGATACGATTCCACAGATCTTCTCGCAGATGTTCTTGCAATTTGCTTCTTACTCTCTTCACCAATCTCACTAAAATCTCTCCATGCGCCATGAATACAGTCAACGGGCTTGGCGCATCAGGAGAAGACCATTATTGACAAAGTACAGGTACTCGCATAGGTCATCTAGCGCATGTAACGTCACCTCTTCTTCCCTTGCTATATGTATGTCTCGCTGGCAGTCGTTGGCACCGGTTTTGCCCTGCTTCATGTTTTCTCGTTTATGGTTTCCTCCCGCTTCACCACGCCCCCCACCTTTGTCATGATAAGAACCCCCAGGTCTTTGTGCTCATGTCACGGATCTTCTTGCGCTAGAGGTGAAAGCCATTGATTCCGTTGATGCCAAATCAAAGGTCTATGCAGTCTACCTGGACTTCTAGGTCGCACTTGCGCAAGAGATTGGTTCCGGAATCCTAAGCATGTGCTGGTAACGGGACCCCATTACTGGATAAGGGCATAATTCACTGCTTAACGAACAGATAAGAAGACCTTTGGAAACTTTATTTCGCAGAAGGGAGCCGTGCCGGAGCATTGTTTCCTCAGCCTCTTACGATTACCGAAGCCATCAATGTTTTCGTGACTTTTAGAAACACTGTATTCCGAGATGTTTGGCATGCGAGAGCGCAAAGTATGAGGGCTGTGCAACGTCGAAGCCCGATTTCGAATGCCGTATGCGTCTCTGGCATTCATCTCGATCTGCTTCTGTCGTAATGCCACTAGGATATCTCTTAAGAAACCCTTCCAAATGCAACCTGACCAAGAGCCGCACTCAGCCCATGCAATACACCACCTTTTCATTGATCAACAACCTTTTTTTGCACGAGTATCTTCTCGGGGAACCAGCCTATGTCATCCGGCATCTTGCAAGGCGCGTGCAGGATGCAAGTACCCGGAGGTCTAGCTCTTACACGTGTTCAAGGTGGCTCATCTCCTTCATTTCATTTTTTTGCTATAACTCCAGTATATTATCACGTACTAATTCGATACCTAAAACGGCTGCAGACACAAAGCCACCTCAGCGCTCGCGCCAGGTTACCTATATTGGGGATTTTGCAGTTAGTCAGGATTGCGCAAAGCTTCCCTTTTACAAAGGGAGACATAAAACCAACTGACCGCTGGTCTGCTACCAAACCAGAAAAACAACAACTGGTACGCAGAAAACAAGTGTTAAGATTATGAAGAAACAGTGATTCGAAAACGTGGCAGTAAAGCACTGTACCGGATCGAAGCCTGACAAACGATGAAGATTGTAGAATCAGGAATCAGCAAGGATTCGAGTTTACCACACCGTACTCTGAGCGTTTGTCGCAGTCTCGGCCCACGAACCTGCTTGATCTAGGAACCGAATTCGACAACAAGAAAAAGCAGGAACGAGGCAGCTCAAATGTTCACTGCTTCAAAGCTGCCGCGAAATTGACTCCGTTGCTGGAAAGGCTTTTCGCATCGTGCAAGCCGCCAAGTCGAAATTTGTAGAGTAGTATAATTGGGCGTCACTGATATGCAGAGTCCATGATTACTCGCGTAGAGAAACTATCAGGTAGACTTTCTGCGACCTTCCTTGGCCCTGTTGTGGATATAATTGAGATGTATTCGACGCTGGATTCGTCCAAGTTTGACTCTTTCCAATTAGCCACAGGTACGCCTTGTAAATTTTCAAGTGAGAATTCCTAGTCTCCATCCCATGCTCGCCAGTTCCCTACTCTTTGCATGCATTCCCGGTCTATCACATTCTCTATCTTCCTGTGCAAGTGTGCCTATATACACAAAACAATATCGTCTACTACCACGAAAATATCACCCATTCATCGTTCATTCGCCAGTAACCCCGTCCTCTCATCATTACCAATTCCATTCCCATTATCACTCCTCTGCCCTTCCGCATCTCCACGCCCAGCATACCCATTCCCCTCCCCACCCTGCTTCCCCCCTTTCCCCCTCACATACTCAAACCACACCGCCATCCCCAACAACGCCCCCTGCAACGTCCCCGTAACCAAATACAGCCCCCAAGCGCTCCACCCCTCCCTGCCCAGCCTCCCCGCCAGACTCCCCGCCCACACAAAACTGCCCGGTGTCTGAATGCACATTGTGGGGATGGACAAGCTGCCAACGGCTTTGAGGCGCCAGGTTGTCCATATCTGGGGCAGGAATTGGATGCTGGCGAGAATGGTTGCGAGGATGCCGAGAACGTTGGCGTAGGATTGGAGGTGAGCGGGGAAGTAGGCTGTGAAGAGGAGGGAGAGGAGGAGGGTTACGATAAGGTGGAGGAGGGCGAGGAGGGAGGTGAGGAGGGCGGTGCGGTAGGATGGCGGGGGTGGGGTGGTGGAGGCGGAGAGGTCCGCAGGTATGGGGGCGGAGGGTTTGTCTGGTGGGGGGACGGGGAAGAAGAGCAGAAAAAGGATGAGTCTTAATCGTACGTGTTAGCTATGGGTTCCCAAGGGGCGCCAGGGTATCACGGAACAGAGGAGAACCTACATGACCGTAAAACAAGCCCACTGTACCCCCACCTGCGCAATCCCCAGCAACCCTGCAAAACACTCGAACCCGTTCACCTCCTTACAGCACCCAATATCCGCGCGACTCGACGGCAGCGCGAGGATGTTGGCAAAGGCGCAAGTGCCGGAGGTGGTGCCTAGAAGGACGAAGTAGGGGGAGATACCGGCGGAGGAGCGCCGCGAGATGATGCGGTGGTGTTGGGGCAGGTAGGAGACTAGGATGCCTAGAAGGATGAAACTACGATGAAATTAATCAGTTGTAGTTGGGGGAGGCACGGTGGGAATAGCGGACATGGAGAGGGCGAAATTGAGGTAGCTAGGGGATGCGAGGCGAGAGCAGTGGGGGGTGGACATCGTTGCGGTGGGGGAAAGGAATGGTATGTTCGGAGGCATGGACGATTGTGTACGGGCACTGTGGCCGGAAAGATGTTCGTTAGCTCATGGCGATGAGGCCATGAAAAACATGACCTGCTCGACGGACGACGGGGTTTCTGGATGTAGCCGCTGACCTGCTTGCTGGCGTTCCTGCGCTAGCAGGCATTGTCCGGAGGAGCCCCTCCCCCACAAAACTCGAGATCGTAGTGCCTAACGGCGAGACCTGCTCTATAGTAAAGAGTTTGCTGGTGATGGACCCTTTTAAGGTACTCGTTGGGAATATGGAGGGTGAGTGATTGGAGTTCTTGTCATATCAACAATAGTTGTTGACTGCTAAGGGAGCTTTTAGGGTTTCTTTCACAATGGCACAACTACCGGACGCCATTAATCCTGATCGCGGTTCTCGTATATTCAGCTATCCGGATTCTATTATTTCGGAGATCGCAAAGGAAAAGAGAGTCTCCTTCTCCATTACCTGGGACTCCTACTTTTGGGACTACAACAAGAGAGAAGTCAGGATGGCTAGACAAGGAACCGCGGCCAAGTGCCACGGAGGTACGAAAGGAGCCAAGGCTGGGAAAGATGCTTCTTGATCAGAAGGAACCCATCACACGTTCTCGACCGGTGCCGAAAAGAGTGACAGGATCCAAGATCGGAAAGCAGCCCAGTCCGCGGAGGTCCGCCGTTAGCAGGATTCAACCGCTGGTGTTCTTTTCGTCTCTAACTGGCACGACTGAGAAATATGCAACGAAGCTAGTAGAGGACCTACGAACATCAATAGGAGACAAATCGTCAAACATACTTTCCCCGCAAATTCATGATCTATCCTACATCGACTACGACGACTTCTTCGTTTCTCCTCCCAAACCAACTGCACCCGTCCCCGATATCCATTACTTTTACCTTATCCTTCTACCCACATACAATATCGACTCCGTCTTGAACAACTTCCTCAGCCATCTCCAAGAAACCCACAATGACTTCCGTATCGACACCGGACCGCTGTCTGGTTTGGCCGGCTACTCAGTATTTGGGTTTGGAGATCGAGAGGGCTGGAAGACGGAAAATGAAGGCTTTTGCTCCCAGGCAATTGAAGTGGATAAATGGATGGCAAAATTGACGTCACGGAAGAGAGCCTTTCCACTCGGAATGGGCGATATCAAGTCAGATGCTGCTGAACGGCTGGAGGAATGGAGAGAGGGCATTGCTAAAGTCCTGTTGGACATTGCTACTCATGGATCACTTGGTGAGGGTGTTCCGGGCAGCGGCGATGCTATGGAGAGTGACGAGGAAGACGTTGATGATACTGAGCTGGAGGTTGGAGTCAAAGGCCAGAGACCCTCAAAGCTACGGAAATTGCAGAAAAGGACAAGGCTCGATGATCTCGAGGACATAGGTGGCTCAGCCGGCTCAAAAATACCTGCCTCTCCACTACCAACTGATTTCACAACGTCCTCTACTCCATCTAATACACCTTTTCCCCTACAAGAAATGGTCCCCATCTCGTCCCCCACTTACACTGCCCTTACAAAACAAGGCTACGCAATAATCGGCTCCCATTCCGGTGTCAAAATCTGCCGCTGGACCAAATCCGCCCTTCGTGGCCGCGGCTCGTGCTATAAATACAGCTTCTACGGCATCAAATCCCACCTCTGCATGGAAACCACCCCTTCCCTTTCATGCTCAAACAAATGCGTCTTTTGCTGGCGGCACGGCACGAACCCGGTTGGTACTACCTGGAGATGGAAAGTTGATCCGCCGGAGATGATCTTTGAAGGCGCAATGGAGGCGCATCTAAAGAAGATAAAGATGATGCGGGGCGTGCCGGGCGTGAGGGCAGAGAGATTCCAGGAGGCAATGAGAATAAGACACTGCGCCCTCAGTCTCGTTGGCGAACCTATATTTTACCCCCACATCAACGAATTCGTCGCCCTCCTACACAACCAAAGAATCAGCAGCTTCCTCGTCTGCAACGCCCAGCACCCCGACCAACTCGCAGCCCTCAAACCCGTCACCCAACTCTACGTCAGCATCGACGCTAGCAACCGCGACAGCCTACGCAAAGTCGACCGGCCCCTCCACCGCGACTTCTGGGAGCGCTTCCTCCGCTGCCTCGACATCCTCCGCGAAAAGCGCTTTCGCATGCGCACCGTCTTCCGCCTCACCCTCGTCAAGGGCTTCAACATCGACGACGAGGCCGAGGGCTACGCCGCCCTCGTCGAGCGCGGCCTTCCCTGTTTTGTCGAAGTCAAGGGCGTCACCTACTGCGGCACGTCCGCGTCCTCCAGCGCCGGGCTCACCATGCAAAATGTCCCCTTTTACTCCGAAGTCGTCGCTTTCGTCGAAGCGCTGAACGCAGCACTGCAGCGCAGAGGGCTTGAATACGGCATCGCTGCCGAGCACGCGCATAGCTGTTGCGTGCTGCTCGCTAGCAAGAGGTTTTTGAAAGAAGGGAAGTGGCATACGTTGATTGACTACGAGAGGTTTTTCGAGCTGCTGGAGGGCGAGAAGGGGTTCAGCCCGGAGGATTATATGGGGCCGGCGACGCCGGAGTGGGCGGCGTGGGGGAATGGGGGTTTTGATCCGAGGGATCAGAGGGTTGATCGGAAAGGGAGGCCTGTGGGGGTTGTGAGTGGGGTGGGGAAGGATAAGATGGGCGAGGTGGCTGTAGGAGGAGATGCGGAGGTAGCAGTGGTCTAGCTAGGTTTTCAGGACGAGACCAAAGGATCTTTATGTCATACTCACCAAGATGCAAGTCCTCACCGTTTTTGCTGGTGGCCCCTCTTCTCCCGCAACTGAAAATCGTCCTACTACTTTACTTCATCCACATCGCCACTACTGTAGACCACCGCACCACCTAGTGAAGAGCGGAGCCGGGCCTTTAGAGGAAAGCGGCAAGGGGAAAGGAAAAACGGTTCTGCGGGACTGGGGATGAAAAGGTTTTTGAGGTTTTCTGATTCGCGGGGGCGTTCTTTTGCAGCCATATATATATATATATAATTTTTTTTGGGGGGGGGTTATTCTCAGAACTCAATTTGGTGTTTTTTTTGAATCTTTTCTTTTAATGTCGTTGAACTGGTCTTTCTTTTTTCTTTGAAACGGGGGGGCTACTGCAGGGTCTTGGGATAGGGAAAGTGTTGCAGATGTGAGTGGTTGAGAGGTTTGTGTGGTTTTTTTTTGGGGGGGGGGGGGGGGGGGGGGGGGGGATGATTT